>Ga0228710_1000980_pt1 | contig 40826 bp, 13 predicted proteins | sample MedpolnodulmetaG_FD_177995 | JGI IMG/M metagenome (GOLD analysis project Ga0228710, IMG submission 177995) | Root nodule microbial communities from Medicago polymorpha collected in Santa Monica, California, United States - pink nodules | ecosystem: Host-associated > Plants > Roots > Nodule... | reverse complement strand
GGCAACCTGTATTAATGTTATATTTTTCAAATGTATTGTAAAACAGGGAGCAGCTTTTAGTCTGTTCTTCTAACTGATGTAGTAATGTGCCTGATTTCAAATTCAATTTTCCATTTGGCAGGGCCTTACAGCTACAGGGTTGAAGAGGGATCAATTTTTTGTTGGTGACTTAAACACGCTTTACAAGAGTGGAAATGTTACAGTGGATGTGAAAGTCAATACAGACTCTAATGTAAGAAATAGAGATATTTTTTTACCATCAAATATTATTCCTTTTATATATGATAATATAGGTGTACCCGTAGTGCTGCTTCTCTTAATCTTTTGATCAGTGATTTTTGCAACTTCATAAAAATTAAAACTGCTTCAGTTATGTATGGTGATTTGAACTGAAACCAGTAGTTAATAACTTAGTAAGAGTGTAAGATGCTTCATTTTAGTTTTTACTTTTACCATCTCGTAATTATAATGATGTTTATGTGATTCACTTCCTCAGGTATCTACAAAAGTGACTTTGAATGATGTTTCCCTTTCCCATAGTAAAAAAGTAGCGTTGAGCTTCAATATACCCGATCACAAGTCAGGAAAGGTGAGTAAAATCTAGCTTTTCAATGTGTGATAATGTTAATGCATGTTTCTTGAGACTGAATTTAAGGATGCAGTGTTTGTATTTGCTCTGGAAAATATTTAAAGTGTTACCTTATATTTAATTATTTATCTTTGTGGATTTCATGAATGCGCAGCTATCCTGGAATTTAATCCATAATATCAATGATGATAAAGCTTTTCAAATAAGCTCTTTAGTCAATAAGAGGGACTGTGTTCCTTAAGTTATGCTGAAAATTGTTGTTTGCATATTTTGTTGGTGATAGTTGATTCACTTGCAAGTTGATAAGCTAAATATATGATATCATTAAGTTAAACTTAAAAGATATGAATTTTGTGTGTGTAAGATGTGGTAGACAGATTGTCTCTTTGTGGTTAAAGTTACCAGCAATCATTAATAACTGTAACACCGATGAAATGTTTTTACTTGAGCAGTAACTACGTGAAACAGCCATTCCAGTCATGGAGTGTGGCTTCCTATATTTGACAATTTTTTACCCTTCCAAAACCCATAATGTTGGTGAGGTTCAGCTTCATGCGTAGGATCCTTTTCATATGGTTAGCAAGATATATGCACTGTATTAACTTTGGCATTCTTACGACGCATCTGACTGTGGAATGTTATGTCAGTTGGATGTGCAGTATCTTCATCCTCATGCAGCTATTGATTCCAGTATTGGCCTGAACCCAGCCCCTCTATTGGAGCTTTCTGCTGCAATTGGAAGCAAAGATATATCTATGGGTGCTGAAGTTGGATTCGATACAACCTCTGCTTCATTCTCAAAATATAATGCCGGGATTGCCTTCAATAAACCAGATTTCTCTGCAACACTTATGCTGTAAGTGTTGTCAGTACTACTTTCCTGGTTCAGTTTCATAAATCCATTTCATAATATCCTGTTAAATTTCTTAAACCAAAGAAACCATATCATTGCCTTCAATAAACCATATGACGGTTCAGTATCATAATTCATATCATAATTTGTTATTTGGAACTTTTTAACCAAAAAAAGTAAAGGGCTTCTTTGGTTTAAGAAACATGATATGGTTTCACTAATCATTATGTGGGTGTTACCCTGTTTTCACTTTTATTTAAAGATTTTTATACAGAAAATGGTCGATATCTATTCTTGTCATATTCTAGACAAATATTTAAAAGGGTAAATTACACTAATAATGGTTTTAGGATTGTAGAAAATATAAGGAATTTCCAGTTACCTATTTTGCCTTATTTAAATCTTTGCCCAGAATAATTATTGAATCTATTATTGTCCCACTGTTGATAGTAGTGAACAGAAAATGTTTTCTTATATTAAAAATACTCTAGGTTATCATTGAATTCTGGAACCCAAAAGTTATGAACAATTGCTAAGTAAGATTTGAGCTGAACTAATTGCATCGCACTGGACTTAAGGTTATTTATAGGTTTTATTTCTGAACTTTTAAATCTAAATTGATTAAAACCACAGTTCATCAAAGAAAACGAAACACGGGCATGGTTTTTGCGATTAGACCCACACATATATCTTCTGTCTTTTAAGTTTTGCAGATAAGCAATCTTATAACAGTGTAGAGAATTGTATGGTTTGCGTGAAGTTTTCTACAAACCTTGGGTTATTTCAATTCTTTTATTCGATTATTATTTTGGAGAGAGGATATCACACGACGAACGCCTCTGAATGGCAGCATCTACGTCCGATTAAAAAAGGGTTCATCAATATTTACCTCATTTATAACCGTTTGATTATAATAAAAAGTCACAAACTGTTGTGAAAACTTGATACAGACTAATCTCCATCATTCCTTTTTTTTAAACAAATAAATCAACGGTTAGTGAAAAGGAATAATTGATGTACCATTTTCAAATCAACGGTTAGTGAAAAGGAATAATTGATGTACCATTTTCAACGCAATATGCCTTAGACCAGACCTCTTTGATATATGGAGATAGTTTTTATTGTTTCCCACATATCTTCATCAGTCGTAAATTATTTGTACAAGTGCGCCAAAACAATTGTTTGTACAAGTCTTATTTATTTTTAAACGACACTAGTATAGAAGCCACACATTTTACAGAAAATAATACAACGGAGATTAAGAGGGATATCCATGTGCGTATATATGGATGGACCATATATTCCTTACTTTTCCCTTTTTTTAGTGTCTTACTTTTACCAACAGTATGTGGAAGTTTTCTTTTCTTTCGGAAGTTGTAGGATTCAGCAAATGTGTTTACTTACTTTGGTAGGGTAACAAAACATGGACTCACTGTTTATGCAGGGCTGATAAAGGACAGTCTCTGAAGGCATCTTACATTCATTATGTGGACCGCCCAGATGGATTAACAGTTGCTGCTGAACTCGCTCACAGGTTGTCCTCTTCTGAGAACAGATTTACCTTTGGGACCTCACAGTCAATAGATCCAAAAACAGTTTTGAAGACTCGATTCAGCGATGATGGCAAAGCTGCCTTCCAATGCCAACGAGCGTGGAGGCCAAATTCACTCATAACCCTATCTGCCGAGTACGACTCCAAAAAAATCATTGGTTCACCTGCCAAATTTGGTCTTGCTCTTTCTCTTAAGCCTTAAACTGGTTTGCCAATCAAATCTTATTCAACGACTTCTTAACTTTACCGTTCTATCATTTTACATTGTTGCCATTACCCCTGGTGGGATGTTTTAAGCCCTCTCATATCATAAGGTAAACCAAAGGAATCAGTATAATTTGTGAAATCTTCTAAAGCGGCACAGGGGAAGAGACCCAGTTTTGAAAACTTACATAATGATTAGAATTTTTGTTGCCGATTTATTGTACTGCCATTCTATATCTGGCATGTGAGTTGTGGGATAAACGTTTTATTTATGGTCAGGTGAATAGTGGATGTCTGAGGTCTAATCTCATTATTTTACACAACATCTTCTCATATGAACCAATTGTGGTTTATCATTCTATTCCTTCAACACTTCATCTACAGAATAATACGCATCTCGAGCAGTTGAATGATACAATTTAGATGTTTTACACCAAGGATGTAGTATGAATAAGCGTAGATGAGGTGCTGGAGATGGATTCATATGGTGTATGTGAATAAATTCAATTATATGTATTATCTTTTTGACGTGGTTACATATTGGATATTGATGTTCAGACTTGTATCAGATTCTTTGCAATTCCACACTACTAGCATATTTCTTGGACACCGGGTAAATAAAACTGGATCGAATTGGTTGATTCAGTCTAATAAATTGGAAACCATACATATCTTTGGTCTAATGAGTCGTTCGTAGGACTGCTCAAAAAGTTGCTAAATCGGTTAAAAACTTACTTAAACCAGCAAAAATCAGCTTTTCTACTGTCAAGAAAGGCATGGCTTTCTTCTATTTTTAAGAAAAAGCACAATCACGTTTTTTTGCTTTGTTTTCAACAAAATTGATATATATATATATATATCAAAACTATCGTAAATCACAATCTATTTTGATAAAACGTGCGAAAAGGAAATGCTACAAATTGAAGTTTTTGGATTTTGTGTTGCATTTTGTACCAGGAAGCTTGCTCAAACGTGGGTTTGTGATCAAAGACGATGAACCAAATAGATATTAATTAAAGATTAAATTGTTTAATTAAGTTAAACGTTATTTTAATGTTACTATAAATAAAAATTATGTAACACTTGCCACATAGATTTCCTTTAGATATGTGTTAATATAGTGACAAACTATAAAAAGTAGTAATAAGGTGGCGAGGAGTGTAATTTCATTTCGTAGTGAAAGAAAGAAAGAAAGAAAGGGATTCTGGGTGGTTTGTTGCGTGAGAGAGAGTTTGAATCAAAAATGTCACACAGCGACACCATACCCCTTCACGCATCATCCCAATCTGACATCGACGAGATCGAAAATCTGATTTACGCTTCTCCGGCCACCGTTCTTCCTGCTCGTCCACCATCTCCTCCACGCGCTTCAATCCCCGTCACTTCTTCCACTTCTTCTCCTTTCATCAATTCCAATCTTCCTAATCCTGCACCTCCCAAATCCTCTTCTCACCCCCCTCTCCCAAAACCCCCTTCTTCTTCTCTCCCTCCTCTTCCTCCTCCTCCTTCTTCTACCCGACCTGATATCTCCACCTCCGGATTCGGACCTGCTCCCAATACCTTGACTGAACCTGTTTGGGATACTGTCAAAAGAGATCTCTCCAGGATTGTTAGTAATTTGAAACTTGTTGTTTTTCCTAACCCTAATCGTGAAGATCCTGGTAAGGCTTTGCGTGATTGGGATCTTTGGGGACCTTTCTTCTTCATTGTTTTCTTAGGTCTCACTCTTTCTTGGTCTGCTTCTGTCAAAAAGGTATCATCCTATTCAGATCATCAATTACATTATGATTTTGTTCTTATTATTTTTCTATATTATGTTGATGTGGAAGGTTGTTATAGTAATTTGTCTAGATCTTGAAGATTAATGATTGTTCATATTCAATTCAGATTAGAATGATTTTCTTTATTTCTATATACATTTGTTTCTTTCTTTAATGTTAAGGAGCATGATATTAGTAGGTGAGATGAGTTAATTGCTAACCTGTTAGGATTATACTTGAATCTAGATACATTTATATATGGACATAGTGGATCAATTCAGTGTTGAATTAAGTCAATGATCTTGTGCATTTCGAGTACATTGATTTTTTGTTACCCAGCCAAACGCAGCTCTGATATGTAGAACTGTGTCTGTTCAAGAGATTTCTCTAATAATAAATGTTAATAGTCTTTATGTTGTTAATTATGCTCATTTTTATCCGGACTCATAATAAATTGAATTTCTTGCTGGGATTCTCTTCAATTTGTGGTTTGGTATGTAGTTCTTCACACATTGTCGACACTGATTATATTCTCGCCACTCTCTTTCTCTGCGTGAATTTATACCAAAGGGATTGGAACATATAAATTCTGAAAATAGAGAAGTAAAATCTTTATTAGCCTTGTTTTTTTTAATTGTCTGTGTATATGTTTATAAGGATGGCTCGGTGGTTGGTATATGTTTATAAGGATGGCTTGGTGGTTTAGAGTCATAGGGTGCAAGGTTCAAATCCCACTCTCCGCTAACATCTAACAAATTTAACAATTTATTAACATTTTCCTTTCCAAAAAACATTTAGATTGCATTTTGATAGAAATATAATATTGGCCGTATTCTTTCTCTGACTTCCCACAAAACTGTTTTTTGAACTTGTATTTGCAATTTTCAAAGTAATGGTGTGCATTTGTAGAGTTTTGTCTCCCTATAGATTAGTAATGCTTGTGACTTGTCATCTCTTGCAAAGATGGTACTGTGATCTTACCCTCATTACCTAGAAGTGCATAATTTGTTTTCTGCATTTGCATAAACGATAAAGTTTTCTGCATTGGTATAAATGACCAACTGCAACTAATCAGGGAAGGGTTTCGAAAACAATAAAACCAATCAACACAATTCCTAATCCTAAATTGTAACACGGACATATAATGAGCCTAACTACAAATACGTTCAGAATTAACTGAACGTGCAGATTTCAATGAGTCCATGATCTGTTTGCAACCTTTTCTGTTGTGTGAGTGAAGGAAAAAAAAACTATTTGTATTCCACTAGTGATGAAATATGTGTTGCCCAAATGGGACAGCTACACCATATAATGGAAAGAAATTGGGGCTTCTCTTTGTTAGATGAGTGGACTCACTTATCCATCATAGCAAGTCCACCCACATAAGACCTTCCGCATTCACCCATTACTGAAAGTGCTTCACAATAATTATCTCAATTAAATCCAATAATATAAACTACATAATTGGGACTAACAATTACAATATACAACAACAACAACCAAGCCTTATCCCCACTAAGTGGAGCTGGAATACTAACAAGACAATATATTCCAATATTTTGACATCAAATAATTTGAGTATTAGGAACAATAAATCTGACTAGGCTAGTTCAAGTTTTAAAATAACCCAACAAGTTTTCCTTTGAAATTTTCCTTAGATAGCTGGAGTACTCAGTTTTGAAGTTTTCAATTGATGGGATTTTTAGTAAACAAGAACTGTGGTAGCCAACAGTTTTCAGAACTGCTGCCTGCTTCCCTCTCCCTCTAACATGTCATTCATTTCTATAAAGCATATAACGCATTGGCTGTGATAGATGCAAGTAAGAGCTGGTGATGGCTACAAAAGTTTAAAGTATCAATAGACTTACTATTTCCCAAGAGCATCCAACTATTAGGCCGATGGCTTCAGGCGTTCAGCACAGGGGAGCACCAAAATAAGCTGATGTCATAGTATAAATTAAACAGTCGTATCTATCAATAGAATCCTTTTCTTCTCCATGAGTTGGATTGCTTATTGTCTTGTTTTACCTTTATCCTTTCTGCTAGGACCATGCAAAGTTAGCTTTCAGTTTGGAATCTGTAAGGTTGTTGAGGGGGATGATATAGTGATTGGTTTATGAGGGCCAGCAGTGTGTATAATTTTACCAAGTTTCACTCCTGTATTGCTCTTGTATTAACCATTTATAGAAAATGGACTGTGAATTTTCATTTTTGTTGGGGGGTTCAAATTCTAAGTTGGCTCCTTTGTCTTTGATACTATATATTCTGCTCATTATTTGCAGCTCTTTACTCTTGTTTTCTACATTATTTGCACGACCTGTCAAATGAATTTGGTCAGTTTTAGTCATATTCCTTCTAACATTTTCTTTTTATTGTCTCAGTCTGAGGTTTTTGCGGTTGCATTTGCCTTACTTGCTGCTGGTGCTGTGATTTTGACATTGAATGTCCTGCTTCTGGTAATAGCCTCTTTCTCTCTTTCATCTCACCATTTTATGAGCTTTTAACTTTTTTTTCATTGTCATTTACTTGTCGAGGTGTTGTAAAATATCTGTTTTGATGTATAAAAAGGAAGTTTTAATTGTAGCATAAGGTAGCCTAATTGAGAGGCAAAAGGGGCAGGGGCATATATTTGACTTTGTCTTCGTCTCTTCAACTTTTCAGGGTGGACACATTATTTTCTTCCAGAGTCTGAGTCTGCTAGGTTATTGCTTATTCCCTCTTGATGTTGGGGCATTGATTTGTATGTTGAAGAACAATGTCATAGTGAAAGTGGTAGTGGTATGTGTGACATTGGCGTGGAGCTCTTGGGCTGCATATCCTTTCATGAGTTCTGCAGTCAACCCCAGAAGAAAAGCTCTTGCTCTCTACCCTGTTTTTCTCATGTATGTATCTGTTGGTTTTCTCATCATTGCCATTGACTAAATGCATCAATGTTTCTGATTACTTTATTCAGATAACTACTTGGAATTCCCTTCTAAATAGGAATTTTTGTTTAATGATCAACCTATCTTATTCTTTGTTACCCTTCTTTTGTACTCGCGCCCCCTTTTCTTTTTCTGTTTGATATTTTTGTTAGATATATTTGAAGACAAATGATTGTATAATATTACATGGAATATATGATGAGACCAAACTTGCTGCAAGTGTCTTATTGAAATATGATACTAGGATATGCAAGATTGATTTATTTGTAATTCTTCCGCTAAAATACTGCGAGAGGTATGAAGCCTAAAATACTGCGTACCGTCTTTTAGAGTATGTGTAATTGTACTCTTGTTTTCTAAATCTATAACTTAATTATATCACTTTTTCTGAAATAAAGAGCTATTTGTTGATATTTATATTTTAAAATATATCATTTCATAAGAAAAAATATTGTTTTATTGTTTATAAGAATCGTACTAAATTTTTTATATTTAATTGTAAAAAATAATCAAAATTCTCTGTCACGAGTAATAAAAATTCAGAAAAAATAAATTTTATTTCATCAACATTTTTGGAAAATAAGATTTAGTTATTATAATTATAAGTGATAGAAAATCATTTTTCTTTAAAAATAACTCATTTAACTATTAATTTAAAGTTTTGGTGACCTTTACACTCAAATTTAATTTTTATGTTTACCATAGAATTTGTCGTTTAATTTATCGGTTGCATCACATTACAACAAATCTATTAGGAGGTGATGAAACAATATTGTTTAATTGTTATTCCTAACTTGTTTCTCATGGATTCTTCACATTCTTTTAGTTTTTAGCATTTATTTGACGGTATTAAGGATCAAATTGATAGATAAAATTAATAATCCATTGATCATCAATCTTTATGACATAATTCATGGACCAATTTGATTTTTGCTGAATAATTCATGGATCGATTTGAGAGTGCAACAATTTGTATTGACTTTCATTTATAAAAAGAAATCAAATTTTTTACAATCAAATTTGTCCATGTACACGTGGAAGCTGACTTGGAACTCCACGTCAATGTTTAACAAGACACGTCAGCGCTGTTAACGACGAGATTTGACGGAGGGACGAAATTGACCGGTGCATGCAAATTTGAGGACCAAAATGCCTATGCGTCCAACTTGTAAGTTGTTCAAAAATTGAATTCATCACTTTTCACCGTTTACCAACATAATATTTTCAATTTTTGTTTCTTTAATTCTTTAGTATTTTGCTTTCTTTTTTATATTTCCATACAAAATATCATATAAATCGCGCAATCTTCATTTCACTGCCAAAATCTTTGATGTGTGTGTTAGTGTGCTTCTCTTGAGTGTGAGCAACAACTTGATACATGGCTCGTGTTGCTTCTTTTTTGACCATGCAATAGTTGAATTGAAATGAAATTCCATTTACTATACAATTCCTAAGTCACATCCAATCCGACAATAATCATATACATGTTGGAATCTCGTAACCGAAAAAGCTAAGAAAGGTTTCAATAATTAGGATTAGTAGGATAGGATGGAGACATTAGAGCGTTCGTTGTTTCCCTATATATAGATTGCTGGCTGCGTTTGTATAGACTAGTTGCCCCATCCTCAACAATTACTACTAGTAAGTACTCATTTCACTTTTGATTTAACTTAGATAAGAGCAAATCTTTGTCCTATATGATTATGATTTAGAATAGAGATGATGGGTTAATGCTTTGAAACTTAAATTTTTAGTGGACGTAAATGAGCTACTGACCCCCCGTGAGTTCTTTCACCAACTAGCTAATTGGAGGCTATAAACGGTCCTGCATAGTGCCATAATATACTTCCTCCGAAACATTATTATAAATAAAATAATGCTTTTTATATTTACCGAATGGTTGATTTATGTGACCATTAATATAGATCATATATATCACTTATTCAATGAACCTAAAAATAGAGTTTTACTTATAATAGTGACTTAAGAGAGTAACTATATGAATTTTAGACTGTGTATTGCGACAATATCCAATCAATTGTATTTAAATGTAGAGTATGACCTCAAAATTTTTATGAGCTTAACTTAATTGGTAAGTATATTGTATAATATATGTAAAGGTCGGAGTTTGAACCTCAAATACCTCATTTATTCATTTTAAAAAGATGAATTTATAATTTTTAGCCACTTCGTTGCTTGATAAAAAAAATGTATGACCTCAAATATTCAGATTTTAGCTTATTTTTTTAATCAAATAACTCATTTTTTTGAAAAATATATATTAAAATAACTTATTTTTTTGGACCTGTCAGGGCAGGTTGTCTTAATACTAGAATATAATTGTCACGACTGTGCTTCTTTTTGGGCTCATCGCTCGTGTGTTGGAGAACTAACAAGCAGAGTATTGTGTCCAAGTCATCAATTGAAGTTAAATATCGAGCACTTCATGTTGCAACATGTGAAATCTAATAAGCAAAATGTTGTGCCCAAGTTATCAAGTGAAGTTAAGTACCGAGCTCTTTAGATTTTCATGTCACAAGTTCACGACGACTTTTATTCTATTGAGGTAGTCAAAGCGTGTTACATATTGCATTCAACCCAATATTTCACGAGCACACTCAACATTTAGAGATAGAATGTCACATTGTACGGGACAAAATTCAAGATGGCATTATGTGGTTACTTCATGTCACTTCTCAAGATCAATTGGTTGACTTCTTCACAAACTCACTTCTTCTGAAGCCCTTTTCAAGTTTGGTTTCCAAGATGAATATTGTAGACATTTACTAATCTTAATCTTACGATGGGATATTAGATGATATTAGTACATTGCAATCTCCACCGGCTAGAAAAGTCACTTAGCAAGGTCAACAACCTAATCAAGTGTTATTAGAACTCGTTTTAGTTGGTGAAGAGTTAGTTACAACTGATAGCCTGCTACTCAAGTTACCTAGTCACACTCACATATATATAGCAATGTTGCAGTTACTTCACATTTTAGATCATTGAATCAATAAACGAGGTTTTAATTCTAAATTCTCTTTGATTTTGATCTCATAATAAATGTAACATTAACTACTTCTTTTCTTTTCTGCATCGTTCTAATTTTATCGGATATCCTAAAAGGGATATATTAACTACTTCTTTTCAATTGTACTCTCTATGTATACTACATCAAAAACATTAGTTATAGTTTGCATTCATTAATTGAATTTCTTTATATATAATAATACACGTTGTAAAATTGCGACATATATTTAAGAACAAGGGAAATATTTATTTATAGGATTTTGCTAACAAGTGTCTTAAGATCATCTCCAATGAGAAGGTCTTAGAGAATTGCTTTTTTGACACTCAGAAGTTCCTAATAACACAAGTAAATTACTAAAATACCCCCAATGGTAGTTAACTACTATTGAGTTATAACTACAAAACCAGCGGCAGTTTCCAGCGGCAGTTAACTGCCGCTGGGTTTTTTGGTCTTTTACTTGTGTTGCTAAGACATATCTAATGTCAGAAAAGCAATCCTCAAGGTCTTAACCATTTGAGACCAGTACCTATTAGGTATCCCCATTGGAAAGAATCTTTTTTAGGGTCTTATAAGACTCGGGGTCTTACTTAAGAACTCCACTTTTATGCAAGACCCTCACTTTTTTAATATTAAAAAATTAAAATGTAATGATATAAAGTTATTGATAGTTGACTAGTGGGTCTCATTTAAAAGATTTTTGTGAGATGCTGGGTTGGAGGGATTAAGTTTTTATTATGTACTACTGTTAAAAAATTATAAATGAAAGATGTGTACACGTAAGATCCATTTAAGTACCCAAAAATAGATGTCACCATTGTGCATGATATTTAAGAAAACTATAAATAGAAAAATATTATCTTAAAAACATAAATCAAATATATGAAAAAGTAACAATTACATGTATTTTTATGCAAAAAAATAGTAATATTGATTGTTAAACAATATTCCAAAGACACTTCTTTAAATCCAAGGAAGTACTAAACATGGGAATGTCCTTGTATCGAACTATAGGCGATAAGTCCAATTTTTGCCGTAACCTGGCCTTTCATGCTAGTTCATATGTAGGGTCAAACAATGAGTACCAGTATTGAATATAGTGATGTTGTAGTTGGCATGTTGTATATATTTTTCTTACGGTATAATCATTCTTTTGCTCAACCTACCTATAAGTAGCCATACCCATTTTGATAAGACCGAATTTCAACGGATAGTAGAGTAAAAAAACCTAGAGTGGTTGCTTTGAAATTTTAGATGGTCTAACTTAAGGTTGAAAATGAGTCGAATCGAATATAATAGAATTGGGCTCGACTTGATAGGAATTAATTGAACTCGAAACTTGATTCAAGTTTTTTCGAATCTTCTTTTTGACTCAAACTCGACTCGAGTGTAGTTCATGAACAACTTGGCTTGATAGCTCAAAAAAATAATTTAAAACTCAATTAAATTTTGACCCATAATCAAGTAATTGAAACTTAAGTTAGCGATAACGAGAAAATTTGTTGAGAACACATTACATTAAATTATTAATAACGTTGTGTAACCTGAACTCCAAATTTGCGAGGCTTCGTCGCACATTGTTGTTTATATAGCTAGCTTCTTCTCTACTTTCCATTAATGTATCCGAGATAGGACTATGAAAGCTAACCATAAACTCTCATGACACATGTTAACATTTTCCTTTAACTATAGTAATATGCTATTAGAAAATCCATTTACCAAAAACATAAAAAATTGCATATGCTTAAATGTTTTTTCAAATATTCAATTTAAGAAACATGAGAAGTTTTAAAACAAGTTCAACATAAATTATTTGAATATATAAAATCAATTATATAAACTTAAACATTAATTTTTGAACTAGCTTATGAACCAAACGAGTCGAACTATATAAAACTTAAATTTAACTCATTTAATTAACGAACTCAAGTGTACATCAAATAGAGAGGATCTCAACCTCCAACTATTATATGTAAGAACGTCTACAATAGAGTTCTCCAATTTGAATTTTTAAATAAATTTCACATGTATGTTATTTAATTTATATTTTATAATTTTTAATAATATTTAATAAACACTCAAGTTTTTCAATTCAACACCTAAAAAAAGTTCTAAATAGAGTCCATAAACAAGACTGTATCATTGCATTTTAACAATATTCATTTATTTTTTTAAGAAAAAAACAATACTCATTTATTTTAATACTAAAATCGTGTGACTCCACATAAACGCGAGTGCTTATTAAAGGTACTCAATTCAACAACAACCTTTCACTTTTACTCCCCCATACGTGAAGTAGAGATAATCTTCATGATTCTGATCCTCATTTTTTCTTCATTATCTCTTAGTCTCCATGTTCTTCCTTCATCAAATTGTGTCTATCTTTCTCTAGATTTTAGAGAGAATATCAAGCGAGAGAGATTAAAAATAAGATCAAGATAGGGAATATCAAAAGAGAGATAGACACAAATTGAAGGAGAGAATAAGGAAATGAGAGGATTTAACTTGTCAACTACATTCTTTTTAACAAACTGAGGACTTTATTTAGGAGAGAGATTGATAGATATAAATAAATATTCAAAGGAACCCAATAATAAAACAAATTTATTAACCTGAGTTTTACTTATATTTCATTTGTGTATCTTTCGTACAAATAAAACTTTATAAAAATGAAGATTATCTCAACTCCATCCATCTATCGAGGAGAAAAGATGGAAAATATTTGCTGAGTTAAGAAAAAGACCATTTGTCGTGTAAATTTTTCTGCAATGGAATTTCAGCTACTGATTCATTGTTGTCGTAACGGATCTACATGATTGAAAGGCCAATATCACCATTGGACACTCTCCTATGAAAAAATACCACTTAAGATGATTTTGTTAGTTTTTAAGATTTAAATCCTTAACCTTAATTTTAAAACTCATTGTACCATAAAGGAAACTCATTTCCTTAACCAAAGCCTTAAACTTATATTGACTATTTTTTTTTAAAGAAACATTATATTGACTATTAATTCCAAAGGTTTTGGTAAATAGTGTCTCAAGGATACTTCCTCCGGTCTCAAATGTAAGCAACTTTTCACTTTTTAAATTCACTCAATAAATGATGTATGTGGTATATGATGTAGACTACATACATTATTTATTGAGTGAACCAAAAAAGTGAAAAATTGCTTACATTTGAGACTAGAGGGAGTACATGTTAACAACAAAACAAAAAATATAGGAATTTTGTTTAAAAAATAATAATAATTTATTGAAATTTATCAAGAAATATTAAATAGAAATGAATGGTATACAGATTGTACGGTATACAGAACCAATGAAAGACGCTTGCAGGCACTCATGACTGCGTCACTGTGCTCTCTATTCTGCTGCAGACCATCATTTCTAGTTAACGTGAGTGATGATGGTGAATTGGTATGTACGGAAATGCAGAAGGAAATACATAAAAGTGATAAAACGTTTGCCCTACGTAATAGATGGGATTGGTGCTCAACTTTTAACCTTAGAGCATGAATATCGGTAGATTTTCTACCACTCCTTCACCAAAACCAAGGACACATGTCAGAGTGTCTTTGATATTTTGCTTTGAAACCAGTTTCAAATCTTACCATCGTTCCTTGCATTGCTACCGTTCCTTTTGCTTTTTGTGCATTAAAAAAAAATAAAAAATAGTATTTACAAAGTAAAAAAAAGACTCTTTTGATATATCGTGGAGTTTAGTGGGATCCATTTTAGAGTTTTTGATGGGTAATATGAATATTCAAAAAATGTGGTTGAGCTGTTTAAATAATTGAAAAAGTGTGAAATAATATAATATAATATGTAAGACCTATTTATACCATCCATATGGGTGGTATGGATGTGGATGCTCTTACTTGCAAAGATATCACGAATAGGATGCAATAGGTGTTGTCCTGCGGTAGAGCATCCGGGGGTTGAAACTGGGTGACATTAAAACATCTCTAACGGGATGTCCTTGCTTAACAAGGACCACTTCCTCTTAAATACTTTTATTGGACCATTTGAGTACGGTGACTTTTTTTTTTTTTGGTCAAGTGATGACTTTGCCTTTATCTCCTTATTAACTAATAATTCTCTTTCGTCAAAATAATTTATTTTAATCACTCATATATCATTTTCTCTCATCTAAAACACATTAAAATCACGAGAGCCATCGAAACTCAAAGTCGAGTGCTACACATAATCTCTCATCCCAACAATCATTTTTCTTATATCTTTTTCTCACCTTAAATACTTTAAAATACTATAATTTTATCGTAACTTTTCTTCCACAAAGTCGCTCAATTCCAATCATTATAAACATATTTTACATTTTCCGATTATTTAAACAAGGTTTTTGTTAAACAGTGCCTTGAGTCACTTTTTAAAGATTTTAAATTAAGAAATTATTCTTTAAAAAATTAAATAATCCAATTTTTATTTTATTGAATACATACAGAGTCGTTCCAATAAAATTGGAGGCTCGACTCTAATATCAAAAATGGCCTCTAATAAAAATAATTAATGATAATTTGAACAAATGCAAATTAACAATAAACGTTATTTTGATTTTAACTTGTTTTGTTGAAATTTTTGTTGTTGATAGATGTATGGGTTTGGTCTAACTTGTCAATTTACTCTTTATTTTTGTCAAATAATAAGTGTTTGATTTAAACCTACATTAACAAAAGAAGATATTATCCTACATCCCATCAATTATACTCATACCCCTATAAATAATTGAGGCCCCCATAAATTGGAGGCTCGGCTCCGTAGAACTCCTTGTGCATGACAAAGAATGGCTCTGAATACATACATTTTCATTGCTAAAAACATACGCTAATTTTCATATAAACTTATCATTTTGGATCCTTAAAGAATCCTCCATAAAACTCATTAGCATTTTCTTTTGAGAAGTTTATTAACATTAGTTGGTTTGGGTCACTGGAGCTAACCTAATTGAGATGGATTTCTCTTGGTGCGATACCTAATTTTTTTTCTTACCAAAAAGTATGGTGTATGAGATAAAAAAAATTAGAGCTGAGAATAGAGAGATATGAAGCATTATTTTATGGTGTCATACGATTAAATAAAAAGTGTTTGGTCACACACAAAGACATTGTTCTCAAAATATTCAATTATTTTTTATCAGTTTTTCTTTTAATATTAAAAAAATATTTATTTATATGTGTGTGTCCAAACATTATTTATTTAGTTTTGTGACCATGTTAGAATTCTTCGAAATATGATATTTCAAAATCTTGTGTTTAAACAACACAACCCTTGCTTTAACATCTATTAGTATGTTGTCCAAATACACACAAGTTAAAAATAAAAATAAACTAAACCAAACTATACAATTTAACTGTTTTTCTTTATCTTCTTTAAAATCCACACTTTGTAGCACACTTGAAAATTATATATTATATACTATTCATGTTTGGTTATGGAATATGCTTTGTTAACACCCAGGCAAGTTACAATAGTGTTGCATTTTATTCTTTAGTTGTGTTATTTAATTAAAACATAAAAATATGGATACAGTAAGTGACATTGTATATACTTGTTTATATCTCTTTTAATTTTTTTTATCTTTTTCAACTCACGTGCATTTTAAAAATATGAGAAGTGCTATACAACACGACTCTTTACCCCCACGACAATGCACGAAACACAAATCATGCGGCAGGCAAAACAAAGTGGCAGAAAATAAATAATTAATAAAATGAAAAACAATTCATCAAACGGCTTAAGAATGTCGTGTGCCTTCGTGCTTGTCAATATGTCGTGCTATCAAGCATTTTTCTGAAAATATATATAAAAGGATATCGTTTTAAAATCAAAATTTTGATGTCAAAAGTATCATTTATCGTTATTAATGGATTTTATTTTTGTGGCATCAAGTTCAATGTAAAGTAAAAGGAATTATATGCTTCAATAATAATCATTCAAATCCCATAAAAAATATTATTCCCTCCGGTTCTATTTACAAGAAACATTTGACTTTTTTGATTCATTGAATAATTGATGTATTTGGTCCATATTTTAGACCAGATACATCAATTACTAAATGAATCTAAAAAATCAATTGTTTATTGTAAATAGGACCAGAGAGGGTACTAATCATTCAAAGTTTCGGTTGTTGAAAATCAATCCCCTTTTTCGCATCTTTGAGACCCTTTGTTGAAATTAAGGAACCTTTGGATCAAGATGGACATATAACAGAATTTTTTTGTTAATAGGATTTTTTTTTTAGCATAATAGACTAATCATTTGAGTTTAGGTATAATTATAATTGGTGCTAAAATTCTCCCTCAATAGAGTTAACAATAATAATATTATTTTATCATGAGTTAACACCTAGTATTTATTAACTATGGTTAATGAAATAGTTAAGTGAAATTCAATAAATAAGTTACTCACAATAACAACTAGTATCACAAAGATAATTTAACATCACATCGACTCTGATATCATTATTGGATCATGAAAGAAGTTTGAAGATCATCACATTGAGCTTGTAATAAACACATAGAGAGAATTTAATATCATATCTTTATTCAAAACATTAAATACATGAATCATTTCTTTTTTTGGTTACAATATACATGAACCATTTCGAGTTGAGATCCTCTCAATTTACGACTTTCTCCATTTTCTCCATTTAGAAAGATATATACTCAAAAAATATTGAAAAGAGTATACAATAATTAATAATGACGGGACTCATTTATTGAAAACATTTACTTTTTTTTTGTGTATCTATTTCTCTCCAAATAGTGAAGGTTGAAAATATATAAGTGAAATGATTTTTCATTTACATGTTTTTAACCTTCACTATTTTTTTTTTTATCAAATATGAGAATTCTAAATCACATTCGACACACCAACACAAATCTCAAGCTAAGTAAAATACGAACAAAAATGATTCAAATTAGATATTAAAAATCTACAAATTCCAATTGATTTAATCTTAAACATATTTTCATTCATATATGCTAAAGAATCCTTTGTTTGACAGCTTGTCTTGACTTGTAAATGCCATCCATCGTTCATTTACACTATATATTTTTCAATGTAATTTTTTTTTAAAAAAGTTCCATTCAAAATTTCTTTTATTTATGCCTTCTATAATTTAATAAAAGGTTCACCATTCAATTTATGCATGGTTCCCATCAACATAGCGCAGGTATCTGATATTTCTTTGTACCAACGGTTGCAATGATAAACAAAAGCCACCCTTTTAGGTTGAGTAAAATGACACTCACTTGTTCTATTTCTATGGTTCTTATCACTTGATTGGTACTATCATTATTTTTTTTTTGTTGCAGAGAGTTGGTTGCTAGGAGGGGTATCATTTTTTGGTGAATTTGCCCGACGTGAAAAAAAAATAATGCACGTTTCATTTATGAATTTTAGTGGTGAACTAATTTTTTGGTTGGTGATTCATCCAGTTAATTAGTCATGTGTATAAATTTTTCTCCAAAAAATTTATAAAGTAAAGAATTGCACACCACTTTTATTAGTTTTTTCCCTCATCGCATGAAATGTTCAAATTAAACTACATGCGTTGAAAGTAACGTCGTTGTAAACAAGCCGACTCCGTTGAAATTATTCGTACTTTTATTTTTTGTCTTGAGGATAAAAATGTACGGCAAATTAACCAAATTTTCTAACAAAAGAAGCCAAAAATAGATCACATCCATTCTATTTGATTTTGGTGGGACAGTTAATTTGCCTTAACGGGGAACCATTAGAATAAAAATCTTTGCTTTGATCTCCTAGCAAGCAAAAGAGAAAGCTCAGTACATCGTCCTTGTTTGTAATGTAGTAGCTTCATGAATCAAGATCATGCTACTAAGTAAAAGGATTTTGCAGCTTTTTTTTTATGTGATTATTTGCATGAGTATGTATGTGGACGTGTTTTCTAATCTTCAAAGTGTTGTATTGCACGTGTTGCTACTGCTACATTTCATCCCAACAAAAAAAAAATACTTGTTCAGACTTTAGATGGGCTGAATATTTCCAACTAATCATACTTAATTCCGGTAAAACTAATACTAAGGCTGCAGAACAAGAATAAATTAAATGTCAACGATGCTTATCCTATAGTACTATTTAATTTATTCAATTCAATTGAGTGCAATTTTATGTTTTCAAGTGGAAAAAGTAAAAGCAATATTTGAAAATGAAGGGAAACAAGTTTACGGACATAAACAATTTGGCGTGTGAAAATGACAATGAATGAATATGAAAAATTGAGATTCTACGTCTGAGGCTTTTATGCTTTTTTTGAATTTAAAGGCGACAATTAATAGCCAGCAATTTTGAATTGTTCTTTTTTTTATTTTTATTTTAAATTCTTTGTTTTTGGGTACAATGTTCTTGTTTTTTTAAGGAGAGGTACAATGTTCTTGTTAATTTTATTAAGTGGTCAATCATCATAGTATTATATATATATATATATATATATATATATATATATATATATATATATATATATATATATATTTTTAGTGGTATTGGTCAATTAGTTTTTTGGTGAATATTAAGTGGTAAAGTTAAATAAAATTCGCCACACCACGCCACACACCGTAGACTTAATGCTAAGGCTTTTTGTTTTCTTATGCAGCAAGTGTTAAGAAGAAAGGGTCTCTCTCCTAATCCCCTTACAAAGTATTGACAAGGCTAATTTTCAAATTTATAGTGGATAAGTTCGAATGATGGTTCGTTTATAGTGTTCATTATCTCACGAAAAAAATTAAGTTGAATTATGGATTTATTCAAAAAAAATTAAGTTGAATTACAGATAAAAAATAAACATTTTAACCAAATTAAAACACGTTAGAAATTAAAGTTTATCGACGTTTCTTTTTAACTTATCATATATTCCGTCGAATGAAACTTATCCAATTTAAGAGACACATTAATATGATCATCTACTGACCGGTATTCAAAATATCCGTTTTTTATGTTGCAAGAGACTAGTCATTGCGACTAAATTCAATATCATATTCTCATATGATAGTTATGTCAATACCTTTGTTTTAATTAAAAATGTTGCTCACTGGCTTGGAAAATTTCAATTTTTGTGTCAAATGACATATGTAAAGTTTTTATTTGAATTTTAATTTAAAAGAAATCCTTCATTTCAGTATAATTTTCTTTCGGTCTAATGTTATATAGCACAATATCTTTTTTTTTTATTTAGGAAAGGTAGTACAATACTTATAGGACATTAAATGTAAACATTTTTTTTAGTGAAATTCAAATATCAGTTCACTTTTTTTTTTTAAGAAAAATATCAGTTCACTATGTTGCGAAAGTTTGACGTTTTCCTCTTTATCTTATAAAAAATGAAGAGGTAGTTGATTGTTTTTCTTAGGCAAGTCAAATAAGATCATTTTGGTAAGGATGATATCATGAATACAATTTAGAACAACATCAAATTTGAACCAAAAAAAACATCAAGAATGTTAGTCGTATATGCAGTCATCTGAGCCAAATTTGAACCATTACATTAGCTTGCTTTCTTATAAACTCCAGCATGAGCAAATTTGTCTGAGCCTAATACTATTGTTATTGTTAAATGTTAATTATGCACCCCAGCTCAAAAAGTAAGAGGAATAACTATGATAACCATCAACTAAGAGAAATACTATTGCTAATTTGTCTGAACCTAATACTATTATTAATTTGCTACATTCCCATTTTTCTTTGAACAAATTATATAGCAATACCACTACTCTTAGCTTGACAACCTAATAGCCTTTTACAACTCAATATCAAAATCAACAGTTCACCATCAAAATATTGTCAACTTTTTCTTAATGTATGAGAAGACTTTCTAGTTACTTTTGAGCCTCTTACCCTCCTTTTTCCTAACACAAAATCTGGGTTCTCTTTAGTTGTTTCCACCGGTTAATTCTGTTCATAGTACCCAAAACACCCTCTTATCCTATCCACTGGCACAGTATTTTTTTAAAGAATCAAATTATTAAAAAGGTTAACGGTATTGATCCAATCAGACACCGACACCTAAGGCAAGCTTAGATTAAGAAAAATAAATTAGTTGTAATAAATAATAAAATAAACGCATTACATCAATCACAGTACATGACGAACTCAAAATAATACTAGAAAAACCGTTTCCATCTACCTAACCAATGTAACTATTTATTTATTACTACTACGTAATCAACAATGCAGCAATGCACTGTACAGCAATTGCAAATCTGAGTCACTGCAATTTCAAATAGTATTAGAGCATCAGCATCCATAGACTAACTGTCCAGTTTTTTTGGATATACAAGTGAGTTCCACACACATTATACATCATTCATTATATTTTTTTTAATAAATAGTCATTTGCATCTCCAAATGTGTAACAGTAACTACAGTAATATCCTTCAATGTATCGAAGTTTCAAAATAATCACATAATCCTCGATATCACCCAAGTATTTTTGTGAGATTAAAATGTCGAAATATCAATGACATGTATTGCACCAACAGCTCTATATTTTAACACTACTTAATTCTTTCAAATAAAAATTTACTACTACAGTACACCAGCCAAGTTTTAGTTAGGCATGATAAGTTGGTTGATAACCAACTCCACCTCCACCTCCAGCCTAGTTTGAAGCCTCAAAATAGATTAGTATAATTAAAATTTGTTATTATTAGCTAACAGTGCTGCTACCCTACTCATTACTCATATTCCCTACAGGTCCTATCAACGCTAATAGCCTTTTCCATTCCATGTGCATGTGCACCCCAGGTGTTTACCAACCTCCCAGCTGGCTACCCAGGTTGTAAAGGCCTAACCATACTTACTTGGAACCAATCTTAAACTAGTTGCAATTAATAACGTAAAATTACCATAATCATTCAAAATATAAGACAGATTAATTCCATAGTTCAAAATTTAGAAGCTATAGCTTCTTCCCCCTGTATTTCATTTGTTGAATCAAATTCACATGATACACTGCATGCTGCATATTGTAGTTTCATCATTAGATAATCACTTGATTTTCTCTTCCTCCTCTGATCCTTCCTTGCAATCATCTTCAATCTCAGATTCTTGTTTAGGACTGTCACTATCAAGTGCCCTTTTCTCTTGCTCTTCCTCTTCAACATCATCTTCATCTCCAACCCCATTAATTTCCCTCCTCACAACACCACCATTTTTTGCATTCCTCTCTGCTCTCACCTTCAAAACCTCCAACAACTCATCCACAGCTTTCTCTTTCTTCCTCCTATTCTTAATCAAAACCTCACTTATATCTGCTGGAGTCATCCTCGCCATTTCAACAACTTCCTCCAATTCCTTCAAAACAGAGTCATCCAAATCAACACCCTCTTCACACCCCAAATAATTCTTCAACAAAATCTTCAAAGCTTGTATCGAACAATAACTCATGAAAATATGCATATCCATTCTCCCACTCCTCAACAAAGCAGGATCAAGCTTCTCAATATGATTCGTAGTAAACACAAAAATCCTTTCACTTCCACAACAAGACCATAACCCATCAGTGAAATTCAACAACCCAGAAAGCGTTATTGAATTCCCATTCTCTTCACCACTAACACCACCTCTCATTTCACCAACACCATTCTCATAGAAACTCCTAGAATTAACAGAAACAGAACCAACACTTTTCTTATTGTTTTTTCTGTTAGAGAGGTTGATAGAACAATCAATATCCTCAATAACAATAATAGACTTAGAACTTGTTTTCATAAGAAGTTTTCTAAGTTCAGAATTATTATGAACTTCGGTTAACTCCAAATCATAAATATCATAACCAAGAAAATTAGCCATAGCAGCAATCATGCTAGATTTTCCAGTTCCTGGAGGACCATAAAGAAGATAACCTCTTTTCCAAGCCCTACCAGTTTTATGATAAAAGCCTTGTCCATTTGCAAAATCTTGCAAATCTTCCATAATCTCTTTCTTCTTCACAGGATCCATAGCCAATGTATCAAAAGTACTTGGATGCTTAAACGGCACAGATTCCCATGGATGACCCCTTGAATCCAACGACCCACCTCTTGAATTTGTGTACAATAAACGATCTTGATTCTTTCTTCGAATATCACTAGCTTTTTCCATAATGTAATCCAAATAAGAGTTTAACAACAAGTGTTTATCTTTTTTCTTGATACGAAGAGTGAAACCTCGTTTTTCATCTGGTAATGGACGCCATGAAAATGTTTGAGAGTTTCTCTGTGTGACAACATGTTCCCAAACAACGTTAACGCCGTTAAATGTGTCGATGATGCTGTCATTGTTGGCGAGACTGAACGTGAAGGCGCTTGAGTTAACGGCGCGTGTTAAGCTTAAACGGTTTCCGGTGATGGAAACGGAGGAACTTAGGTAAAGCTGAACAGCGTTGTAGAGTTCGTTGGTGTTAACGCCGTCGATTTCGGTTATTTCGAAGTAACAGTAAGATGAGAAACAGTTGAAGAATTTGTTGAAAAGTTTAGCGGAAGCGAAACGGAGTTCAGGTGGGAAAACTGTTTGGAGGATTGTTTGGAAGAATGCAAATACACCAAGAATTGATGCAAGAGAAGTCCAATATTCTTTCATTCTAATGGTTTTGGCTTTAGATAGGATTGATGGGTTTTTTGAGAGAAGATATGAAATAAAATAATGTAATTTTTAATGGGAAGGTGATGATGTATTTATAGAGAGTGGGTGGGGGTATATGAGGGAAGGGAAGGGAAGTTTGTGGAGAATAGAGGAAAGGAAAAGGCAAAAAGGGGGTTTGATTTCGATTTGTTTTGTTTTGTTTTGTTTTGTATTGGTGTAATTGAATTCAAGTGAATGAGTGGGTGGGGCATGTAAGTACAAAGGAAAACAGCAGAGCAAAGAGGAGAAGGAAAAAAACAAAAAGGTTATTTGGAATTTTGTGTGTTTAGGTTGGGGAGATATCAGAGATGGGGCCTAAATCTAATTGGGTGTGTTTAGACTGCAACCAACGATTGATTCTTTTTTTACTTTTACATTGGTATGGAATTTTTTTTAACCTTTTTGTCACCGATGGCTGATGAGGAGGACTCTGAATTAACTTGTTTCAACTGGGTTTGAAAAATTGTAAGGATGGAGTACAACTGGTTGCAGGTCTGTAAATAAAACAGCATCTACTAGTACTACAACTAAAGGTTAAAAATAGTGTACCCATTTTCTTTTTGTTCCTGATGTGGTCGAAATTAAGGGTTAACAAGCGTTAAACCTAGATTGAAAAGAAACAAAGCTTTGAAAATAGGGTTTTAGAAACCATCAGGAATTGATAAAGCTCTCAGGAATATTATTGATTGAACAAGATATATGTCTCTTAGGCTACAACTGTTTAAGCTTAAATAGGAAAATAAAAAACTTTAATGGATCAAAAATAACAAATTGAAACAAAATAACAGAAAATTACTAAAATTAAGCTAAAATAAAATTACTAAGAAAACTCTCATATATCAAGTTGAATTAAATGATATTTAGTTTTTTTAATTCAATTTTTATCAGACATATTTTTATTTTAGTGCTGATAGGGTTGTACAATATGCATGTGAGTTTTGCAGGAATTATTCATATACCTGAGAAGATCATATGCTATTGGATTTTGGATATAATGACGTTCTTTAGAAAATGAGTGGAGGGTACTTAGCACTTTAATTATGTCATTCTCGGTGGAATTCATGCACTTTGTAAGTGTGGAGTTTTATTTTCAACTCCTTTAATTACTTAATTAGGTACTTAATCTATATATCTGTATTTGTGAATTGGCTTTGATGTTTTAGTACTTATCATTGCCACGTTAACAGAGGGCTAACAGAGGCATATAGATTTTGGGCCCCATGAAACCTAAGAATTGATTGGAGTTGGAAGGGAATGTGACCCCCACCATCTTAATTAACCTCACATGTATACACATTTTTCTAATTATATTTTCTCTGAATCATTTCTTTTCATTATCATTGTCCAAATCTTTCTTACTGGACATAATATGGCCTGCTTGTCAGTTGATAAAAGATTGAGGAAGTAAGTTATTATTTGAGAGAATCAAGATGGTGGGATTCGTTGGCACCTCTCCTTCTATCAGATTCGAAGCCATTTTTGGGAGCATAAAACTGGGAATTATTTTCTGTCTAAATAAAAAGAAAGAAGCTAGGGAGAATTATTTTAATCTGCTGTTGTTATAGGCGTGTCAAGTGTCTATACACTTCTCCTTTCAAAAAAGTGTCCATACACTTCTTTCTTCTCTTTTTTTATTACAATTTTATAGTAATATGATGAGTGATTGAAGTTGGATAAATGAGGTCAAATCTTAACGAGGCATTCAAATAATCATGGAAGGTTGGGTAAGATCATTATGTTGTAAGATCATTCCTTTGAATGTGCTGGTGTTTATTTAGCGGTTGCTTCAAAATAGATTTGCCACAAAAGATAATTTAGTTAAGTTAATGAGCGCTTCAGAAACACTTTAAATATATGGTCTTGTTAATGAGTGTCCATGAACACTATTTAAGATACAAAATTTAGAAAATATTCTTTAAAAAAGTTAAATGTTACAAATTCTAATGCATTGATTATAGAGTTTTTCATTAAAACTTATTATTAATGGTTCTTAAAGAGTGTCCCGGAGGTACTCGTTAACACTTTCCTTAAATATATTATAGTGTAAGATTTTTGAAAAAAGTTTATGTATTCAATACATTTGAAATTAAGATATTTAACTTTTTTTCCCTAAAAAAAAAGATATTTAACTTTTTGAAAGAATAATTTTTAATTTGAGATCTTTAAAGAGTGCTTCAAAGACACTCTTTAACAAGACTCATTAATTAAAACTTTTTGAAAGAATAATATCTAATTTGAGATCCTTAAAGAGTGTTACAAAGACACTCGTTAACAAGACTCATTAATTTTCCTAAAAAAAAAAAACAAGACTCATTAATTAAACATAGGATATGTTTATTTGTTCTTTTGGTTGCCAAAAACATGAAATTGTTTTGCCTTGTAAGTACAACTAAGTTTTAATTTTTAGGGAAGGTACAATTAAGTTAATATATGTAAAAATGTTGATATGCATGGTTTGAGTTTGAATTTGAGATTTTTCATCTCTCTACACTTAAATTGTATGAATCTAGCTAATATGTAGTTGATAAAAAAAAATGAAATTATTTCCCATCCTTTTATGGTCAATTTTACTCTCATGTTTTGTATGTTGATTTTTATTGGCTATGAATCAAATCTAATGTGCAATTTGAGGATGGATCAAATTTGGAAAGCTTTGCGGGTTTACTTAGAAGTGAGAGAATTGTGTAGTTTAAATTGTTTTTCTAACAAAAAGATGAAGAGTTTTACAAAGTAGCAAATGAGGCAATTTGTATGGCCCAGAGTTGGATGCACAGCAATTTTAAGGTTCTGTTTGAGTGTTGGAGACAAATGCTGACTTTGAAGAGAAAAAAAGAGGAAATATTAATAAACAAATAAAAGAAAAGATCGTTACCTGAAATGACGAAATGATTGATTTTTCTTCATAATATAAGATTTTATTAATATGGGGATCTCAGCAAATTTACTCAAAAAAAAAAAAAATTATCAAAAAAGTATTTTGGAAGACTTTGATAAATGTTTCAAATCTCTTTCAGACATTTCTTTCAATTTAAATAAGTGATTTCTACGTATATTTAATGTTTTCCTTTATGTTTTTTTTTCTTTTTTTTCTGATTTCGTCGTCTGATTGTTGTGTTGTGTTGTGTTGTTCGTCGTCTTGTACGGTGTTGTTTTGATTTTGCATCCTGTTGCGATGTTTGTTTGTTTATATTGAAAGATTGGCTTCAGTCAATCACAGATTCAATCAATGATTTGGATGTCAACGTTGCAGATCCGGAAGCATGTGTATTTTGATGATTTAAATTTTATCATATTATTTGTAGCCATTTTGCCGTTGTATGCTATTAACTTGTGTGCTGTGAATTTGTTCGTAGATTCATCATTTATGTTCTTAGCAATCTTGATTCTGATATATTATATCAATTTGAATGAATGAATATCATTTTTGTTTTCGACAAAAAAAATCTTTTCCACATAATAATACTTTCAAAATCATTCTTCATAAAACCATTCTCTTAGATAAAATAGAATAATTATCTCTTATTTTCTCTTCTTTCCCTCCCATAAATAAAATATTTTGTCACAATTGGCTATAATTAGTTTCCTGTAATTATGATGTATCATAGTTAGATAATTGATCAAACATAACACAATAGTTGTATATATTCTATTCACATGAATGATAAAAGCAAGCATTCCATTATCTAACATGATATCAGAGCTTGTCGAATTCAAGGGTCACCTACATATCCACGCACCAAGCCCAAAGAGTGTTGGGCGTGAGGGGGTGTGTGGGAAAAAACCAAGTCTCATATCAGATAGATGAGACTCTTGATAAGAGTTTATAAAGAGGAGACACTCCTTACCTTGCAAGCCGGTTTTGTAAGGATGAGTTAAACCTCAAATTTCAACAATAAAACCATCCTCTCCCCTCCAAACTCGAAAACAAAATTAAGAGTTTCATTTATTCATTGTCATACTGGTTGAACAGCCCAATGTTGTGCTTAATGTATCAGTTGGAAGGTGATTGATGTGGTTTCAATTAGTGAAGAAATTGTAGTAATTTTGTTTGTCGAAGGTGTTTCTAAAGATGAGTATTGTTGTGTGAAATTTTGAAGATGTATAAAATAAAGAAACATGCTTGGAGTTAGGGGTGTTCATAGTCCGGTTTGAATCGGTTTTGATGTAAAAACTCATCCGATCTAAAGATAAAATCATATGCGGTTCGGTTTAGTATTGAGGTTGAATTGATTTCTAATGCATTAATATTCAATCAAGCCTATATTATATAGGGATTCTACATGACAAGATTGTTAAACTCGGTTTTCTATACTAATCAAAATTTTAAGTATAACATTCGTACAAGATTTTTTCGAAAACAAGAATTTTGAATAAATATTCATAACAACTTATTAATTTAGACACTTTTGATAATTTAAATTTGACAAATTCTTATTTACTCATCAATAAAAAGTGGGTAATGTGGTTGTAATTTCAAAATTTTACCTTTTCCCCCCAAATATTTTGGTTTAGCTTATGTGATTTTTGAAAGAATAAATTTTTTAAATTTTTTATAATCAAGGGTATGTGGAAATATTTGATGTTTGGATTGTAGTAATATATCGGAAAAAAAGAAAGAAAGAAAAGTTCCATCTAAAAGCGATGGAGTGGTAATTTTGTTCGATCTTCGAACAATGGAGTGGTAATTTTGTTTCATTCCATTGTAAAATATCCAAACAATGGAATTGACTCTCTATTCCATTCCGTTCTGTTCATTTTATAATATCCAAAATATAGCTTAAAACTTATTCATCCCACCCCTCTACATTTTCTTTAAGGGAAATATTAATGAGTGTCCCTGGAATACTCTTTAAGCATTTTAAATAATAAGTTTTTTTTTATAAAAAGTTGGATAATCAATGCATTGAAAATTGTAATAGTTGATTTTCAAAGAAATAATTTGCTAAATTCAAGATCCTTAAAGAATGCCTGGAGATCCTCGTTAACAAGATCATTTCTTTAATCATCCGATCCTTAGACGAAAGTTGCCGGTAATCTGAAGTTAGATCAAAGTGAATATACGATACCCTGTTGCATCAATAAACCGGGTAGAATAATTGGGGAGAGGATTCAGTGTCTTTGGTTTCGGTACCTGTCTTTAGTTCATTTTAGATGAGAGAAGGTTGGATGAATAGAGTACAATGGACCATCATGATGGCAACTGCATAACCGTTCGATCTTTAAAGCTCTTAACAGACTACACTACATAACTCTTTTTTGCCGCTCAAACTCCTTCTTACTTCATTCACTGGTGGCGGCCTCAGCTGAGAGCTTCTCTGAACTTTGCATTATTCGAAGCATCTCCGAAGCAATCGCGACTTCTTCTAGAACCTACCGTGTTGTGGTACTTTCTTCTTCTTCTTCTTCTTCAATTCTATTCTCATTTCGTCTTCGTTTTTGCTTGCTCAGAAAATCCAAACAATCCGAGAAAATGCTCAATCATTTTATTGTATGTTTCGAATTTCTAATGAGTAACGCTGTTCACAACGATCGCGGATATTCAATTTGTACATTGCTTCGCGCATTTATGAATTTGAATTTGAAGATGATATTCAATTCTTCGTGATTGTGTTAATTACGTATTAGAATGCCATTTCCTAGGGTTTGTACATGATATAATTATACAAATTACCAGAAATGCATCTTCATTTTTAGTTAAATTTTATTTTCTATTGCATTCATCTTTTCACCTCTTAGAATACAAATTGTAGCATGTATTGTTATAGGTTTATGGATAAAGTTTTAATGAATTTAAAAAAATATCAACCGAATAACTGATATTACTGGTTTTGGAATTATTTGATTAAGATATGGTTTACCACATACCTTGATATTACTGATTTTGTATTATAGCTGGTAATGATAAATCAGTGATTAGGTATTGATTAGAAAATCCTGCTTATGTTCTGATTTTGAATTATTATGGTTATATATATTTATACGATTGAATTATGATTATTGTCTTACTTAAAATTGTTGAATGCATTTGCAGCCATGGATAGTGATGAGGAGTGCTCAATTGTTCTTGAGTTATCTGAAAATGATCCTTTCTTTGATGAAAAGAAGGTAAATATAAGATAATTGAGTTTTTATAAATGTTATTTAAGTTTTTTTTTTTTTTTTGTTTCTGATCTTTATAGTTTATCACAAATGTCTGTTTGTTATAAAATTTCCTTAATCACTAAAAAATGATGCAATTCTTCCATATGGTATGATTCAACAAAACATATGTCCATGACAAAAAATTCTGTAATTGTTTCAAATTCATGTGTTTCAAATGTAAGAAAAATTAAGCGGCTAAGGGTAGCAAACTGCTCCAAGTCTAACGTTATTCAAGGCAATATAATTTCACAATGACTAAGCTATGATAATATCTGACTCTGGTTGGTTTTTCTCTCTTAGGAATTTCCGTAACTGCTTATGGTTTTATTGAACTAAGTCCAAAGCCATTTATACTGTAATGACTAATCTGGATTGTTTGTTTTATCAGAAATTACTACGATGTAAGGGGTTTGGTCCCAAGGAACGGATACATCTCAAGTGCTCCTCGGGACCTTCTTTGATGAATGATACCGTAAAGATCTTACTTCAGATTGCAAGAATCATACAGTTAAATGAGGTTACTTTCTTTTCTTCTCTCTGACTTTGACATACTCAGATACACAGTATCACTCTAAGGAGAAACTATAGTTAGGGGGTTCTGTTAGTCTTCTTTGGCTTCCCCACACATCTTGTTAAAAAATTCTTTTTACTCTTCAAATAATATGCAATCAAAGTATTTTTCTTATGTATTTAACAAGTAGAAAACTGAAATGCACTGCACTCTCTCTTGTTTGGGACATCGAATACTCATGAATTAATTGATTTACTGAGCTTCAGCTGGAACTCTATTTTGCTGAAGATGATGCCTCGGTGGAGTTTTACAGCCCCAGGAATGAGTTGGAGGCTCTCAATTCAATTGTTTCGCTCACCGACAAATCACTTTCTAGTTGTCCACATTTCCATACAAACGTCCTGCAAGGGTTACAGCAAAAGATTCTTGATTTAATTTCTGATTTTGGGGACCAAAACAATATGAAGGGAGTACTTGAAAAGTACCACAGTTGTGAGAGAGAAGAACACCTGATTGAGTGGGGTAAAAGCCATGGTGTAAAGACAGGATTAAAGATAGCTTGTGAGTTTCATCGTAATTTTTTGTCTTTTCAATTGCTTTCTCATTTGAGAACAATTTCCTTTCCTTTGCACAGGTATTATCTTTATGATTTGTAATACAGATTTCTTCTCCCCTTAATCTACACAGATGTTGAAGGAGCAGGTCGGGGAATGATAGCAGGGAAAGATCTAAAAGTTGGAGATATTGCTATAGAGATTCCCGTGTCCATTATCATTTCCGAGGAGCTTGTGCTTGAAACTGATATGGTATGCGCCCTTATTAAAAAATGAGAAAGTATTTTATTTAAAATGGTGCTGTATTGCTTCCGAGTTGAATTGAATATAAAAACTTTTTGTTACTGCACCTTACTTATCTTCTGTATTTCAAATATAAATGTCACATAGGATGCAAGTTATAATGTCCATCCTTACCGAATAGGAGCAACCACTCTTTCTTTGTTGGGACCTATGAAGCACGGACACTGAACACGACACGGACACCCACATGCCGACACCGATAATAATTTAAGAAAATGAATTCAGTGTAATTATAGGCGTCGTGTCGGTGTCGGACACCGACGCGTATCCGGCACCGGGACACACCTAATCCGAGGAGTGTCCGTGCTTCATAGGTTGGGGCGAATTACAACATAATTGAATATTCACCCCTTATGACATAATTGAATTACAACATATACATCCTAAGCAACATTATTTCTTAAAATAAATTGAAAAAGACAACTATCATACGTTCACTCCACTGTGTTCTTAATAACTTTTATTTTTTAAACGCGTTGTGTTCTTAATAACTGATAATTGTCCTTATCCAATTCAGTATCGTCTCTTGAAAGAGGTTGATGCCATATCATCTGAGACAATATTGCTGTTATGGAGTATGAAAGAGAAGTACAACTGTGATTCAAAATTCAAAATTTACTTTGACACACTTCCAGAAAAATTTAATACAGGTTAGCTTACTTTACGACATGCTTTATGCATACGCCGCACATACATAGATATAAGTTTTATACAAATCACCAGTATTGCAAGTCACTGCGATGCACAGCACAATCTTTATACTTGAAGAATTTATTTGGCGCTTCCTAGGCCTTTTTTTAGTGTTAACCCTCCGGTTCTCGGGGGAAAAGGGCTTGGTAATCCGTAGTTTGGCCGGGAGGTAAGTAAAGCCTGGTCAAGAATTGTTCCATCCAGGAATCGAACTTAGGTTTGTCCTTGGTGGAGCTCATTAACCATTTGAGGCCAATTGCTTGGTTGTGCTTCATGGGGCTTTGAACATACTAAAGTAACTCGAAATTATGTATCAACCAAAGAAAATACTAAATTAGCTCTAAATTCAAAGGACGACCTATTATATAGGTTCCTTTGGTAATTACTCTTTCTGTATCTCAAATTTCTCTATTGTCTGTTTCGTCATCAACCATATGGAACTGTTTTAAGTAATAGCTTTGCTAGAGCAAGACATCTTTATGACTCGGTGTCCCTTTTTTTCTTCATCTAAAAATCCCCCCTTTTAACTCTAGACCTGTTACTTTTGTTCGTTTGATGATCTCTATGGTTAACATCTGCATGCCGGTTTTCCCTCTCTAGAAAGCAGCGGGAATCATAGGCAATACTTATTATTTATGTCCTTTTAATGGTTTATGAAAAATGGTTAATTTGGTGTTTGTTTTCCTTGTTTTATTTGCTAGGGGAAAAACTTGGCAAGTATGATAGTTGATTGAATTATAAGGGTAAATGGACTTTGAACCCAATATTTTGGGGTTTTAAGTATCTGACTTGTTTCTACCTTCTTTCTAGTGGAAATACTAGAGGAATCATGGTGTAATAATGCTTTGGACCTCCTAAAATTGATCTGGTTGTTATGTGCCGGCATAGAGGCATAACACATTGCATCTACTTTCTATTTATTTTAATTTAAACACAAATCCACACCCATCAACACACCCATAAATAATCAATTTCATCAATTCAAAATGTACCAATTTATGTGTAAATCAGTTGTATCAATCTACCACTTGTTGGTTTATTGAATTTAATATCTATAGGTCTATAACTTGGTCACTAACACTGATATATCCCATAACTTTGCTGCGTTGGAACTGGAAGAGAACTAATAGCTAGGTCCAACTTCAAGAAAACCAACCATTTGGATAATTTAATCCAGAAAGGAACTATAAGATCTATGTAAGTTCTGTGTAGGGAAGTTATTGTGAGAGGTGAGAGTTGCTGAACTGTTGAGTACGGAACTTCTTTTTTTTGTGATGGAAGAGTTAGTGATGTTTCTATATAGTTGAAGCAAGAGTTACGCGTGAAGTACAATTTTATGCTTTGGTGTAGTTTTTTTTTTGCCCTTACACACTAGAGTGGTATGGCTCTACAGTTAACCATGAGGAAGTGGAGACCATCATCATTGTCATTATTTGTTGGTTTCGGTCGAGGGATATCATTCTTGGGAAATTGCTTGCTTCCTGATATAGGCGACTTGTGACATACACGCCTTGCTTGTTTCACTACACATAAGGGTCATGCTTTGCTAACAAGTGTTCCACTTGTTAAGAAGATAAAAAAAAAGAAATAATTGATGAGTTTAATGAAACAAAAGTCAATTTTTAAAGTTTCAATGTACTGAATGCGCAATTCCCAAGATAAAAGTTTCCTCATTAGACTTCTTAACAAGTGCCCTTGTTGGCATTTCCCTTTATTATAATTGCAGTTATCAATAAGCTCATTTCTTACTGTTAAATGACATTAATGAACTATCTGTTCATTATCTCTTGGTCTGTTCTGAAATCTATGGTTGACTGTATTGCAATCATTGAGTGCACGAAATGATATATCAAGAGCAAGGTTAACCAGGTACCTAGGCTAAGGTAAATAAAGGTGTAAACAGTAAAGGATATATCATATTTTTATGAAATCATTGTTCACTGTTACCTTTATTAGATTTTCTTTCCCATGTTTTCAAATATCTTTGATATTTAATTTGCAGGATTGAGTTTTGGGATTGAAGCGATTACAATGCTAGATGGAACCTTGCTGTTTGAAGAGATAATGCAATCAAGACAGGTAAATTATGCCCAGGTTCCGACCTTCTATTGTTTTTACATTGAAGGTTCTGCCTTTCTTTGATATGTCGTAAACCTAATAATCTTCACCAATTTGTTTATTCAGTATTTAGGTTATTGATCTTGTTAATTTTAAGTGGCAATGTGTAAGGAACCCGGGGAGATTGAAATGAATAGAAACAATGAAAAGAGAGATAGAGAACTAAGTCTCTCTTCTAAGGATTTTCCCTTTACTCACGAGCTATTAAATGTGTAGAACTCCCTTCTATTCTTATTTTTCTATTTATACATGATATCCCTTCTAACTAACCATCTATTCTAAGTAATTCTAACTAATCTAATACCCCTTTATTCTTTATCCTAACACAACGTACACCTGCCCCTGATAACTACGAATTTAAAAATTTAAACAATACGTGCACTAATTTATATGACTTGTTTAAATGATGGTTCATTTAAGGGTCTTTCCTGCTGCTTGACTCTTTTTGCTGATACCGAAATCCATCATTTTCAAAATAATCTCCTAATGTCTTTGCATCATTTGCTTGGGTGACTTGTCTCAAAGTCATTAATCTAAACTATTATGCAAATGTTAAATCTGCCAAGAAGCTTATTGTTCTTAGAAAAATTGTTAAAGTGTAATAGATAACGTCAAATGCATCCCTTCCCAAAAACATTCTTAAATTACAAATGTCCTCCTTTATTTTGAAAAATTACACTTTCCTTACTAGAGAGAGGATAATGTGTTACACTTATGTCTATTTTAGTATAAATGAATTTCGTAGCAGCGATGAGTAACCATGAATTAGCTTCCTAAAGACAATTTATTAGAAATCAAAATTAAAATTAAAATTAAAATTAGAGTAGAAACTGCATTATTGAAGAAGCTAATGTATTACAGCAGATGACCCTGCAACACCCTAGGGCAATGTTCCTCAACACGACTAAGGGAAAGCAAAAACTGGAAAAATAATGCTCTCCACTTATCATTTCCCTGATAATGTTGATACATGTGGGTTCAATAATTTACACGGCTACCTCCCATTTTACCCTCTACCCGTGCCCTTTTCCTTAAATATTTCTTTTGCTATTGGTCTTCCAGACCCAAGGTCCACGGCTTAGTTAGAAGAGCTACCTGTCCTATATCTCGCGCGTAACATGGTTCTCTCTCTTTCTCTCTCTGTCTTAATTACTCAATGTTACCTGTTGCTAATTTTCTGTTCCTTCCTCAACTTTGGAAATTGAAACTTTAGAAAGTGAAATAAAGTTTGATCACCCTTGCTATCAGTTTTGGGTCTGTATCAAAAAATTTGTTCCACCTTCTAAAGTTCCAAAATAGATGAAGTTTAAAACTATAACTACTAATGATGCCGAGAGTTTCTAAAACATAAAAGCTTTGTCGGAGAGGCTTATTCACATTAAAACAGAGCATATATTAATCTGTTAGGGAATGAGCATGTAATTTAGACTTCACCCAAGGAAAGGGGAATGTGATTTATCCTAATGGATGATATCTAGCAGCACTTGTGCTCCTATCTATTATTCTTTCATAAAACGTCGATCACTCAGAAATGACAATCATCTCATCTTTGTGCATGTTTATTACCGATTACTTGTACTTATTTATAGTGCTAAAGGCTGAAGAAAAGAGACATATTATAATATTATTACTATAGGAAAGATTGCAGGCAGTAGTAAAACTGGTGTTTAGCAGCAGCAGGAAACAAATGAATCCACCGTACCCAATCAAGCGTCGAGCAAAATAATTAGAGTCAGCAATGGAGAAAGTCAAAAGGATTACCGTCTGTTTCCTCTTTTTGGTTTTGGATATCTAAGTATTTGGATCTGTGTATCCGGCTAGAGCCTGATATGGATTGGATTATAAACATATTTACTTTTATCTGGTTAAAATGAACAACCCTAATTATTTTAAGGATTTGTCTAAGATGTGCAATATTGCACATGTTAAAAGAACTAAAAATAGCATTTTTTTTATTGAAAAACAACAGTCATTTATTAAAAAGTTATATAATTTAATATAAAATGCACAGGTTTTAATACAAACTTCTTATTTTAAACTTCTTAACATGTGCAAATTTTCACATGATAGAAAAACCCTTATTTTAAAGGATAATAGGATTTGAATCATTTTCCATTTTGAATGACATCACATCATGTCAAGACTTAAAAATGAAACAAGAACGTGCTATTAAAACATGATAAGGTTAAAAAATATATTCGACTTGCGAGTATGTGATGCCACGAGGACAGACCTATAGCGTGGTTCTAATTTTTTCTCATGATTAATGCTTAGTTTGGTACTTGATAATGTGATGTGATGCCAGTGATGGTGAAATTGACATATGATTAATTCTTATGTGCCTATGTGTGGGAGAAGTAAGCAACAGGGGTGTTGGGTTTGGTTAAATTTTTACATGACAAATTAAGAAAGTCAAAAAAATAACTTCGGTTGGATGTGGAAACATAATGATGGAAGTGTTTGTGTGCTGTTCTTTTCGATGCTTCACTGACATGTTTGATCATCTGCCATGTGGATGGAGAGAAGTACAGTACCTTCCTCTAGTAGGTAAATTTTGGAGCTTACTCAAATCCTTGGAGTTCTAACATTTCCACCCAGCCAGTTTTAAATTTGGTTTTATCCTTAAATGTCTCTAAACCCATTCATGGAACTCGGTCCAAAGAGAAAAAAGTTGTTAGATTTAATATCCAATCCATAAATGGATAGAAGATGGATTTGGTATGGATTTTGGAAAACCTCTCCAGCCCCTACCTGCATTTAATGAATGATGACGTTTATGTTGTTCTTTCTTTTTTGTGGCAGCACTTACATGCTCAGTATGATGAGTTGGTTCCTGCTTTGTGCAATGGTTTTCCTGATATATTTCCTCCAGAGATTTACACTTGGGATAATTTTTTATGGGCTTGTGAACTTTGGTATTCCAATAGCATGAAGATAATGTATTCAGATGGAAAACTGAGGACATGTTTGATACCTCTTGCTGGCTTTCTTAATCATTCAGTACGTAAATTTTCATTTTTGTATTGATATTGTTGTCTGTAATTTTTCTCTTCTTCCTCCGTCATTGGTTTTGAATATCTAGGTAGAAGTGTTTTAGAATAGTTATTTATCACTTTCAATAAGGAAGCAAAAGATGATGGAATTTCAAAATAAAATGGCTTTAATTACCTTTTCAAGAATAGCATATTCTTCTAGGACTGGGCTCCCATTATTTGTTTTTCTGCATATTTAGACTTTAGATCATTAATGCAAGTAGATGGTACCCATGATTGGTGAAATTTAAGTACCATTTGTTAATTTCTGTACTGGTGGGAGCTGTTCTATGATATTAAGCGATTATGTTTTACAATTGTTTACTTGCTTGAGAATTGCCTGGATTATGTGGTTTATAATATTGTTGCCTGATAATTTGCACTGTAACCTAGCAATGTTTGAGACCTCTATATTATTTTTCTCAATTCACTTTTGGTTTGTGACAACAGCTGTGCCCACATATTACACACTATGGCAAAGTAGATCCTTCAACAAATTCATTGAAATTTTGTCTATCAAGACCATGCCGATCTGGAGAAGAATGCTGCTTAAGCTATGGGAACTTCTCCAGCTCTCATTTTATTACATTTTATGGCTTCTTACCTCAAGGAGACAACCTGTATGATGTCATTCCTTTAGGTAATATTATTGCCCTATTCCTTCTATCTATATGTATCTCAATTCTTAAGTAACACCCCTTTCAGAATTTAATGGTTCTTTGTTGTAAGTTTGCTGAGCTGGTGCTGTCTGTCAATAGATATCCTAATTGTCATTTGCAGATATCGATAGTTCTGATGTTGATTCTATTGAGGATAAACCTGTGTCCAACTGGACGACTCACATGGTGCGTGGTACCTGGCTCTCCAACAATCACAGCATATTCTATTATGGTCTTCCCTCTCCATTATTGGATCATCTTCGGAGATCTCGAAGTCCTGTGATGCAAACAAAGACTTTCGTACCGTTCTTTCTCCCTCGACTCTTAATTTGTTTTCAGACTTGTATTTCATGTATCATCCCGCATTCTGTTGTTATGAAATTTCCCTCAAGTTTTTTCTTTTATTTTGTTTTCAATCCAAAAGTTTTCTATGCATTGCATAGTTTAATTTGTTTGACCTTCTGCAGAGAAATAAAATATTAATTAAATCAAATTAAATGCTTACTTGAATGCATATTAGGCAAAATTCCTACTACAGTTTAAATGTTATTTTTTCTACATAATGTTAAAATATTACACAGTTCACCGAATTTTACAGCTGAATTTTTAATCAACCAAATATTTTTCTTCCACAGTTGCAAGGAAACTTGGAAAATGAGCTAGAAGTTCTTGGAGATCTCAAAGACATCTTTGACGACATGATGGACAGTATGGGTGAAGTCGATCTTGATAACAGGTGAAGGCCCTAGAGTTCATGCTTTAGTTTTAATCAAATTGATTTTGAAAGAATCGATGCTAAAATAAATGATTTTTAAAAAAGTGGAGGTTAAAAGAATTAATTCACTTTTGAGGTCTGAAAATGAAAAATTGGGTCTAGAAGAATCAATTCTACTCACATAAAAGGTAAACAAATTTACTTCTCTTAAAATCAATTCTAGTCACATATCCACCAAATATCCAAGCAACCAAGTTACTGCAGCAATTGATTTTAGTAGACTCTAATGGAACTCTAACTCAGCATTCAGCTGTTACCGAAACAGGCTATTAGTTGGTCCTTTACTGAAACAAATCATGTATCTTCTGTTGACATGATATCTTTTTGCTTCTCAGAGAAAGCTACACCTGGGATGAAAAATTGGCTGTGGATTGTAAAAATCTACAAAGACGAATAGCCCATTCTGTTTCAACTTCTTGCTGTACTGGTATCAACATGTTGAAGAATGAACTGCACAAGTGTTTGGCTGAGGACATTGTAGGTTAATCGATCCATGCGGTAGATTTAATTTGGACCTTAGTTTAGATTTTGACATATTGATGGTAAAAATCAGAATAATGTTTTGCCGTCATTGCTATTTGGTGGAGCTTAGCTGCCTCGACCATATGGGACAGCGAAGCTTGGAATTTTTTGCTTTAGGTTAAAAAATGTTTGGTTCCAGATTTTTTTTTTCCGGTAAGAAACAGTTGCTTGCTGTAGCTATTGACGCCACAAATTCTTTTGAAAAGCGTCTGCTGTCTAGATTAATTAGTACGTGTAAACATACTACCATCTAAAATGCTTACGATTCGCCTAGAGAAAAGAAAAGCATGTTCATTGCATAACCTTTGAAATGCATGGTCACGAGTGTCCTAAAAACTATATGGGTCATGCTTAACAAAAAAAACATTTTTTTATTGGAAAAAAAATCACGTTTTAAGATTTTTGAAAGAATTGACTAGGCAACAGCCAAAATATTATTATATTATGATATATGGAAAAATGCTAAATGGCGTCGTTAGGGCATGAGTTAAAAAAACCAAAATAAAATTATTATATTGAAAAGTGTTGAAAAGAAGTAAATTTAATTTTTTAAAAGTAAAAAAAAAATGTTTTCAATGTTAAACTATTATTTTTGGTTTCCAAAACAAGGGTCGTACACAATCTTTATTATTTTTGTTTCCGTAAACTTAGCATTTTCTTAACGATATGCACATTTAGATTATACTATTGAATGACATTCTCATGTTGAATAATTATATCTTGATTTATGGCTTCAAAAAATTTATAGGTCTAATTGCAATTTTGATTCCTTTATTTTGTTTAAAAACTACAAAGCAACTAGATGGGGATAGAGACCTTAGTCATATAGCATACAATAAGTGACTAATAGAAGTCGGATACGACTCAAAAAATTAAAGGAGCACCTAAATCACAACTTAAGTTAGCGCAATAGTTGGCCCCATGTTAGCTAGGATGAACAATAACTTTCCAAACTAACTGAATGTGACGACGAATCCTAAGCTTTGACAAGAATGATTCAACTTCTCACCACCCGTCAACATCTTAACCACGGTTTAAGAGTCAATATAAAGCTCTCCGTATTAAAATTCAAGGCCTCTAGCATTATATAAACCTTCTAAAACAACCCACAACTATTACACAAGCGATGCAACCCCCACATATTTGGGAAATCCTCCAAGCCATTCTCCACTACTTCCTTTAATAATCCCACCACAATCGTCTCGATTTTCATCTTTGGACGATCCATCTATACACCAATGCACCCAATTTTACGTAGGAAAATTCCACTTGATGAGATTTTCAACCTTAAAGATGGATTTTCCTATGTAAAGTCTTAATATAATCCGCAACTTACACCAATACACCCAACTTCAGCATATCTCATTGCCACGGTGTAAGTCTTAATATAATCCGCAACTGTTAGCCAATGGTGATTCGAATGTTGCCAAATTTCAGTATAATTCTTTGCTCCGCCACACCTATAAAGTATGACAAGCACTTGCCCATCATAACAACATTACTATCATCAACTGATGTTAATATCAATCCATTGTGCAAGGATTTTGGTTTCCATATTTTATAATATCGACCCAAAATAATTTATTATTTTATTATATGCTCCATATATAATGACTTCATCAAAATTTATAAATTTACTTTCATTTATTTGTCATCGATCATAATGAATTATATATCAAAATACCTTGATAGTTATTTTCGTTTGATGATAAATGTATGCGAAAAAAAATCTCATAAATTTTCTTAATTTAAAAAATTATTTATATTATATAGTAACAACATTAATTGATAAAGTGCATAGTAACAACATTAATTGATAAAGTTAGGTAGATTATCGGGGAAAGATAATAAGTAAAAAAATAAAAGAAAAACACGAACTCTTAATTCTTAAAATTATTCCTTAAAAAAAAAAACACGAACTGGCATATACTAGCCAAATCATGTTTCGAAACAGCCAATAAGAAGGATAT
>Ga0228710_1000978_pt1 | contig 40887 bp, 24 predicted proteins | sample MedpolnodulmetaG_FD_177995 | JGI IMG/M metagenome (GOLD analysis project Ga0228710, IMG submission 177995) | Root nodule microbial communities from Medicago polymorpha collected in Santa Monica, California, United States - pink nodules | ecosystem: Host-associated > Plants > Roots > Nodule... | reverse complement strand
ACCCTAGGTTTTCCCCGCGGTTACCTATAGCCTAGGATTAGGTAGAACTCACTGAGACATTATGTCTCATCCCAATCCTTATTTGTTGCAGATCAGCAGGTTGTTTTAGCAAGCTTGTAGCCGGATGGATATATCAGCAAGTGCTCGTTCGTACCCGCTGCAGGATGATATAGACTTTAAGGATGTATTTCCTATGTTTTGGACGAGTTGTATTGTATTGATGATTGTACGAACACGTATTGTTGTATAAAATATTCATTCGAAGAATTTATGTTGTAAATTTTAATGTATCCAGTACTAAAGATAATGCATATGCTAAACTTTCTAGATACGTTTAGTGTGGGTATTACAATTTGTCCTTGTAAAATTTTCCATTGACATTTACATTTTTAATCCATGTAAAAAATTTCTGTCAGTATTTTTTGTCCATAAAAATGTAAAAAGAAAATATTATAGAGACTAAAAATTATGATTTTATTTTAAAGAGACTAAAAATTTTATGGATATTTATATGGACCATTTACATAATTAACTCTATAGCTAATTACGGTAAGTTGCAAAGTCATTATACGCATCCGTATATTATGATAGAGAACATTGAGAAAGTTACTAACGTCATCTAACCTGAATCACTTATTGCAACAAAGTACTAGAAACTCACTGGTTAATAAAAAAAGTAAAAATAAAAAATAGATATGGATTTGAATGAAAACAGAATCAAAAGTAATAGATCATTATCATACCTCTACGACGTGGATGAGATGCAAAGTTATTTGTTATTACACCTGCTTCCCTTGAAAGAGGACCTTGAAAGTCATAATCATAGAGATTGATTTTAGGCATTGGACTCACAAAATAGATGCATTGAAATGTTTGGCATCAAATTATGATGCCGAAATATTTTTATAATAATTTATACACAAATTACTCTTTCTATTCTAATATACGTGTCTTAAGATTTATTCATATAGATTAAAAAGACAACAGAAGAATGAATAAGAGTAGCAACAATGTTACAAAATTGTCCCCATTAAATATTGGCTATTAACAATTGTTAATGAATAGTGGTATATAACAACTTGAAAGCAAAACATAACTTATTTTTAAAAAAATATTTTGCTAAAACGACATATATTTTGGAACAGAAAAGTATGTTTTTGAAACGACCAATATTAATAATTAGTTGTTAAATTAATTTTTTCTCATCTATCTGACTTTAAACATAAGACCTCTAACTCTTTTATCCCTTAGAAGTATGCTAACTTGATTTGTGTTTGAGTTCCACATTGTATTAGAGTCCACTATTAAGTTTTTATTGGGCATTAAATTAGATGAAATTAATTGTGATCACAACATAACTTTTTTAAGTTTATATGTATCAAATGGGATGAAAATTAGGTTTTAGGATGATTAAACTTTTGGATGTTTTGCTACTTGAAGTAAAACATATTTTACTATCATTAGAATGGATATAATGCAGCTTTTGCACTAGGTTGAAAAGTTAAAACTCAATTTTATATTAAACTTATTTTTACAAAACTTCAATCACTTCACTTCAAACTCAATTTCAATCAAATAAATTTTACAAAATCAAACATAGTCATGGTCATAAAACTCTCGATTATACATACTAAATACACGGCCACAAGAGCTCTACTCTAAATAAAATAAAATAAATATAGGTGATAGCGTAACTCAATTCAAATTATCTTACCTAGCTTTGTTATTCTCAGTAACAATAACCAATATTTTCGTTGATCCATAAAGGTGTGTTTGATCTGTTAAAAAATGAAGGACAAGACAGGACAACACCAGTTGTATAGTGTTTGATTTGTAAAACAGGTTTTGGGACAGGACAAACTGGAGTCAATGGGCATGAAACCACATCACAACTTTTTGTCCAACGTACAAGTTATCTAAAATAAAAAATAGTTTTTTGTCCATCAAAAAGCGTATAAGACCAAAAATTATTCAATACCATAAAAATTTGTCATGTATTGTTCCGCCTTGTCTTGTGTTGTTTTGTACAATACATATATATTGTTCAACATATGTTATGGTGTACAGATGGGTAAGAGGAAACCATGCATGTGTGGACTTGACCGGGGTTTCACCACTCGAGGGATTAGGGGTCGGGGCTTTTACGATAGGACATACAGCCCTAAAAGTTGCGTCAAGTAAAGTGTCCAAACACGAGAAAGGACAATCAACATGTTTTTATACCATTTGCTTTTGACACTTATAACTTCCTAACACCTGAGATTGTTGACCTTCTATATAGAGTTCAAAAGGTCATACATAACAATGTCATAACTCATAGGTCCATGAATGTTGTGTTCACAAGTGAAAGAAAAAAAAAGTTTTCTCAACTCAAATTGGTCATTAACTATTTTGTTTTGCTTCTTTTCTTTCCATTATGTTGCTCTCATATTTTAGCAAAATAATTGCTACAACCAATAACATACTTGTATCATATTCGAATTATGGTTTTTTTATTACATTCTACTTGTATTTATTTAGTATGCATCAATAACTTTAATAATATCAAATCAAATAAAGAAGGTAAAAAATAACTTGTGAAGAAAGTAAAGTTCTAGTACCTACGTGAGTGCCTCCAAAACATCCAAGTGAGATAGATGGTATTAGATAAATACCATTATCATTTTGTAGATAAAAATATGGTATAGGTGACCCCAATATGCTTGGAATACCATACAGTGGCAGAGGAGTTGCAACACCTCCATGGTAGCATGGAAGATGATGATCATTTCTGAATGGGTTCATAACTTGAGTAGCCTACAGAAATCAAATGTATAAGATTTTTTTTAAGGTTAAGTAAGTTTTTTAACCTTTAAAGATAAAATGTAATGTTTTCGTTCTTCCAAAAAAATTCCTTTTACTTTTAGTCCCTAACGAACATAATTTTGATATTGTCTTAATTTCTTTTAGCATAATATGACATGCAAGGGTTTAACATAATAGATAAACATAACTTGAATACATATTGAACATAAAAGAATTATAACATTAACATTGATATGAACATAAACTGGCCATTAGGTGTCAAAAATAAAATTTGTTCGGAGGATTAAAACATTTTGTTTCATTTTTAAGGGACTAAAACCAAAATATGTTATATTTTTAAGGATAAAAAACATATTTACCCCTATTTTTATTGCAAATTTGTTTGTTTTGTTACATTGAATTAAGCTAAACCACAAAAAAAAAAAATGATAATTCACACAACGACAACAATAATAAAAACTCCATACAGTATGGATATATCATGCTTTCAGAATAAATCAAACATCTTAGAAAATTAGAAAATATGCATGTAAAAAATAAATATAAAAGTAACAAAAGTATGAACTTAAAAATCAAATTTTGAATTTATTTTTGTAGAATAGCTTGTTGATGTTTTAAACATGTCTAAAAAAAATCAAAAATATATTTTAAATTAACAGCAGAGACTAACATTGTTTGTAGGATAATTTTGCATGGACTAAAAGTTGCAATATTTTTTTTAACCAAGATGAAAAAACAAAATTCTTTAAATTTGTATGAAGAAATTTCAATTCTAACCCAATTTTAAAAGTCCACATCTTTATCCATCCTCCATCCTCTAACTATAATGAAAAAAAAATAATACTACAAAAGTGTTCTAAGCTCATGTTGCAAGAGAAAGAAACTAACATATGTTTGATATTTTGTTTTTGTTTTGAAAACTCGGTATCTGATACAAGGACTGACTAATTCGATAGGACCAATCATACTGCCCAGTTGTGGGGTCTCTATTTAAAGCCAGATCAAAGTTTTGTATGGACTTGTCTGCCGAAATTGGCACCATGGGGATCGAACCTGAGACCTTGAGAGGAGCACACTCCAAGATCCCAAATAAACCACTAGGCCAACCCAAATGGGTTAGCATATGACTTACATGGAATCAAACGAGTAGCACTTAGGTGACACGACATTTGGTGGCATTGGTGACATTGACCAATCACAATGTCTCAATCCTTGTGAGAGAGAGAGAGAGAAACCACTTGTAACATTGTAGTTGGTCAATATCATCAATTCTATGTCAACCAAGTGCTACCCGAATCAACACATGTTTGATTTTAACTTTGCGCTAACAAGAGGTCAACAAACAAGTAAAATACAATCTCTCAAAAAAAAGAAAGTAAAATACATGAAACAAGATATTAAATACGACTTAGTAGTTGTTTGGGGTGCCATTGATTTTTCAAAACCACGTCTAAAAATCCTGATAAAGTAGAAGCTTGGTTTCCAGCTTCCTATTTTCAGGGCAGCTTTGGTTAAAAAAACGAAGTCCCACCGCTATACCAAACATGTGCTTACATGTTTGTGTTTAAAGAGAAAAAAAAAACTCATTTTGCTTATCTAGGCCATATATTTGTAAGAGAAATGCTAACAATACTCTCTTTTGAGCACTCTTTCTAACACTCACTCTTTTATTAGGTGAAATCAATCTGGAACTTACACTTTGGAAATGGAACCCACATATGATGGTGGGACATACAATGATTTCACACAATAAAAGAGTAAGTGCTAGAGAGAATGCTCAAAAGAGAATTAGTTTCATCAATTTAATGATATTTTTCAAATGAAGTTGACCATTCACAAAAAAAAATCTAGGTCAAACGAGAACTTACTAGACTTACTGATGGTCTTGGAGCATTACAGTGTGTTTGATGGCAAACAATTCGAAAAGAAAAATTCAAGTACCCGCAAGTTGTGCATGTCCAATCTCCATCTCTACGTGAAACTAATCATATGACAAAAACAACATCATCTTAGCATTGCAATTTGAAAATCAAACAAGTAAGACCCTCAATTAAAAATATCTTTTTTTTTTTATCAGCCTCAGACCTTACACATATTATGCATTTTCCTTAATAACTGAACATGGAAAACGGTTAATATTTTCTACATATTAAAAACCCCTTTACTGCAAAAATAAATAAATCAATCAATATCTTCAACATCATCATATATAAAGAAAATTCTTTCCAAAAAAAAAAATAAAGAAAATATATCTCTGCATCACCACTCAAATTTTCGATACGAAGTTGTTAATTAAAATTGTAATAAAGTTGGTTAATTAGAGGTTGGACACACGCAAAAAGGTGTATGTGATTGCAAACACCACATAATCTATCCTCCAACTCTACCTTAAATATTATCTCTAACCAAAATATTCATCATTCAAATGTGAAACAATTAACACAATACATCAAATTAAGGATTAATTCATGCATGCATAATTTAAATTCTAACCAGCAACAACAATTGTGGCCACAATATTAACCCTTAAAAGTTTATGAAATAATATCGCAACCACGATTATAATTATCTGTAATTTTCCATAATTTTAAGGACTATAACGTAATTACAATCGCGATCATTTTAAAACAATGGCTAAAACTTGAACTTGTAACATTATCACCAATTAGATAGAATAAAATAAAACTTGATCCATTTGTTGCAGAAATCAATAAACACCCAATCAACAGATCATATTTACCATTATATGGAGATTTCTTTGATCCAAATGAAGCTTGATTACCCTCCTGAAATGAAAATTACAAAACACCAAGGGAGGAAAATATAGGAAAGAATCAAAATTTGATTTCAACAAATTGTAAACAAAATAGGGCGATCGATAAAAATGGAAAAATTGCACGAAAACGAAAGGAAACTAGCCTTGGAAGAAGCCATTGTTAGGGTTCGCGAAGTGAAGAGGGTGAAGTAGGAAGGGGGGAGAGAGATAGAGAAAGCAATATTTATACTATTTGATTTTGGTACACATAATGATTGAGACGAATTGAATGGACTGGACCATAGTTGTTTAAACTAATTGGTCCATTCCAATTGCTGACAAACAATCGTTCTAAGTTATCAATATAATAATGAGTTTAATGTATGTTTTGCTTATGATAAATAAGATTATCTTCTCTTTTTTTTAAAAAAAATAAAAAATCGTCGACAAATAAGTCATTTAACACCCTTTTCCATTCTCAATACTCCAAAAGATCAAAACACGACCAATTTAGCACCATAAAACGATATGGTGAGATTAGGGTTGGTTCAGGGATAAGATCACTAAAGTCGTTGTATAAAGTCTCACTACTAAAAAAACAAAAATTAGTGAGGGATATTTAGTGAGGGAAAACGTGAAATTTCTCTCTAATTCCGTCACTAAATTTTGCGACAAAGGAATTTGTGAAGAATTTCATTTTTTCCGTAACTAATTTCCCTCGCTAATTTTGCTTTTTCTAGTAGTGTCTTAACTAATGAGTGACTCATGATTAATATGAATGAAAAACAATATAAATTCGACACTTAACATTTTAATAGAATTTCATGTATTAATTAATAAACTGAAAGATCTAACATAAACTATGGAGATACGTCTCTTATCTCTTATTAATTTGAAATTCAAACACGATTTATATTGTATTTAATTCATTCAAAATTTGTGATCAATTATTGTCTTATTTATTACTTGAAATATGAATGATCCCACATAAAACCCGAAGGAAAATCTCTTATATATTAATTTGAGATTGAATAATAGAATTGTAATTTTAATGTATTGAATATTAAATACAAATATTAAATATGTCACTTGTATAGAGTTAAACGTCTAAGACCACTGACAGATTTAAACACCACATCGTTTCTTATACATACAACGTTTCCTGCATTTCTAGCAAACGTGAGAGATAATTACTCACACTTGATTTCCAACAGCACTGTTGTTGGACAATAACTATAAGAACGATGTATGCACATCTAAAAGAGAAAATTGATTTTTTTGAAATTAGATAGACTTATTTCATTAATGATCAAACGATCAAGTAACTAATATATGGAAAAGATAAAAGATATGAGGGCTACTAGGCTAGTATAAGATAGTGAAACTTTTGTTAGTAATTATTGAGTACAAAACAATATTTTAAGGCCAACGAGGTGCAAGGTATCACATGCAGTACCTCAAAATGTAAATATTAATTAAAAAATTAATTGGGAAAAAAACTTTAGGGATTAGACCAAAACCCTAGAAAATAATCGTTTAAAATGATATACACCAATGGCTCATTAAAAATTATAGCAAAAACCTAATGAGACAAAATAATAGGGTAGGAAAAAAATAGTGCATTGCAAACAACAATGTGACCAAGAAGAGAAAATCACATTGAATTCGGAGATTAATCTAACCTTTAATATTTTCTATTTCAACATTAAGTATGGCCCCCAAGCAATTTAGCATGAAGCATTATGGAAACACCCGACTTAATGTTATATTCTAACCAACATCTAAGCGGAGGGAACCAGTTAACCTGAATAATAATCAGTGGTAGAGAAGGAGACACTTTGTATTGAAGAATTTAAGGACTTTAAAACTCTTTAATAGGAATTTAAAACTCTTAGAATAAAAATAAAAATAAATTAATTTCACTCCTTAAAGAATTCAACATATAACTCGACAGGGTCATCTTATTATCAAAACCCATCTTCTACTGACAATTTCAAATCATCCAATTGATAATGATTTGTATTTTTTCTTTTTTTGAATTCTAATTTTTTTTTTTTGAATTCAAATGTTGGTCGGTGTCGACGTTTCAGATTCCTGGCTGAATGAGGCGGCCTCTGTTCTTCGCTATCGAGTGGGGAAAGTGTCGTTTGTGTATTTGGGTCTTTCGATCGGTGGTGATTCGCGTCGGTTGATTTTTTGGAAACCTCTTTTGCGTAGCATTAAATCAAGATTGTCTGGGTACAATAGTCGGTTTTTATCGTTTGGTGGCCGGTTAGTTCTTCTAAAGTTTGTCTTGACTTCTCTACCTGTCTATGCTCTTTCCTTCTTCAAGGCTCCGTCAGGTATAATTTCTTCCCTTGACTCTATTTTTACTATTTTTTTTGGGGGGGTTGTGAGGATCATAGGAAACTTTCTTGGGTCAGTTGGACCACTATTTGTTCGCAGAGGGAGGTTGGAGGGTTGGGGGTGAGGAGGTTGAGGGAGTTTAATGATGCGTTGTTAGGAAAATGGTGTTGACGCTTATTGGTGGAGAGGAGTAGTTTATGGTACAGGGTCTTGGTGGCGAGTTATGGTGAGGAGGATGGGAGGTTGGAGGTTGGTGGCCGGAGTGGTTCTTCTTGGTGGCGAGAGATCGCTAAGATTAGGGATGGTTTAGGTGGTGTAGGAGGCGGGTGGTTTCAGGAGGGTGTATCTCAGTTGGTGGGAGACAGGGCAGATACCTTATTTAGGCATGATACGTGGTTAGGTGTCGTACCGCTTTGTGTGCGCTTTAGGCGCCTTTTTGACCTTGCGGTAGATAAATCTACCACGGTTGCGCAGATATTTTTTAGAGGGTGGGAGGATGGAGGAGCGGGTTGGAGATGGAGGAGGCGGTTGTGGGTGTGGGAGGAGGAAATGCTAGGGGAGTGTATTATTTTACTTCGTAATGTTTGTTTGCAGATTAATGTAAAAGATACTTGGAAATGGCATATGGATACCTCTGCAGGTTATACAGTTCGTAGTGCTTATTAGTTATTGACTACTCAGGACACCTCTCAGGTGGAAGGTGCTGATGCTTTAGTCTGGCATAAACATGTTCCGCTTAAGGTCTCAATTTTTGCTTGGAGGTTGGTAAAGAATAGGTTGCCTACACGGGCAAACTTGGTGCATCGTGGTATCCTTTCAGACACGGTTGTTGGTTGTTTATGTGGGTGCGGCGATACCGAGTCATCTCAACATTTATTCATCTATTGTGGTTTCTATGGTACTTTGTGGTTTCAGGTTCGGTCTTGGCTTGGTGTGTCAAGTCCAGATCCCATTAACGTATCAGATCATTTCTATCAGTTTACTCATTCAACAGGTGGCAGACGAGCAAAATGCTCTTTTATGCAACTTGTTTGGTTGCTTTGTGCGTGGATCATCTGGAATGACCATAACCAGAGATTGTTTAACAATTTGGGTAGCTCTATTGATCAGTTGTTGGATAAAGTAAAGCGGTACTCTCTTTGGTGGCTAAAAGCTGACAATGTTGTTTTTGTTTTTGGTTTCCATTTGTGGTGGTCAAGTCTTTTGGCTTGTTTGGGACTTGGCTAATTTTTGATTGACACTGCTTATTTGTAATTATTTGGGAGCTCCTTCGCACATCTTGTGCTTGGGAGAGCTCTTTGCTTGTTAATATATAAGTTCCATTTTTTATTGTCCAAAAAAAATATAAAAGAAAAAATCAATTTGGATTTGTAAATATATATTTAAAAATAATTCTAAAATAGAAAAAGAAAATAAATAATTTGAAAATAAAAAATTGGAAAACAATGGAATATAAAAAGGCAAATATTGAATTCATATTTATAGATACTAGCGAAAAGACGGGCACTCACGTACCCGTCTTTCGGCTCTTTTTATTACGCTAACCTTTGAAAATTATTAACAATGTTTTTTTTATGAAATTTTGAATGTTTTTTTTATGAAATTTTGATTTGGATTAAAACTAAAAATATAAATGTGTGTTGCTTTCAAGATATAATAAACCAAACTAATCATGATTATTTATTTGGGTTAAATATGTTTTTAGTCCTTACAAAATCATGAGTTTTCAAGTGTAGTTCCTATAAAATTTTAATTGTAAATTTGGTCCTTCATAATGTTATAGTTTGTAAGAATAATCCCTATTATAATTTTTTTTTACAAAAAATGAATACTTTTGGTCCCCAAAATAGTCCCTATAAAATGCAAATAGGGACTAATGTGAATAAAAAAATTGTTGGTTTTAAACTTAAAAACTTGTAATTTTCTTGTAATTTTGTAAGGAGTAAAAACATATTTAACCTATTTATTTCAATGACACCAACAATATAACAAAAAAATACAATCTAAATTCTTTTTTTTAATGACACCAACAACAATCTTTATTATAGAAAAAGTTGTTTAAGGGTATAATTGGAAAAAAAATAAGTATAAATATACTCATCTAGTTTGTTACACTTTTTAAATGATAAAGGAAAAAAAACCAGACATATATATATATTCATATCGTATTTGTACAATTTTTTTAATATTTAAATTTATTCTTATCTAGTCGTTACATGTGTTATTTGTATTCAAAATTGAGGGCATTTTAGGAAAGAGAAAAATTCAACCCAAAAAAGCTGAAATAGGTTGTTTTCTTTAGGCTTAATTGCAGTTTTAGCCCCCTAACTTTCTCAAAGTTGCGATTTTGGTCCCCTAAGAAAAAAAACTACAAAACAGCCCCCTAAGTTTTGCACATGTGGCAGTTTTGACCCCCAAAGCTGATATTGACTCGTCTACGCTGACGTGGCACCCTAAGTGAGGTGCCACATGTTATTTTTTTTATTTTTGTTTTGCCTTGGGGGGCCAAAACTGCTACAGTTGCAAAACTTAGGGGACTGTTTTGTAGTTTTTTTCTTAGGGGACCAAAATCGCAACTTTGAGAAAGTTAAGGGGTTAAAACTGCAATCAAGCCTTTTCTTTATATATAGTAAGTATAGATATATGGATATTACTAAATTAGTAATAAAATTAAAAAAAATAATCAACTAAGACCGCATCCTCAGCCCCTTTTTCATTTGAAATGGATAAGTTCAAAACAATTTCATTCTAGCTATGCATAAATCGAAGAAATCATATATTCATACAATATCTTAATTGAATTTTATGTAATGATCAATAAAATATGTTTAATTTGATATTTATGCATATCCAAATTTTGGTGGACAAGAAGACAACACCTTTAATTTGGGATCTCAAACCTAAATTATATAGGAATAAGTTAGCAACCTACACACACCTACTTGTTTTTTTACTGAAATCTCTCCCCTTAATTTTTTTTGTTAATTCTCTAATTCTCAAGGATAAGAGGCCCTGGTTATCCAGAGTCTGGTCAAGAATTGTTCAATTTGTTTTTTACTAAAATTTCCCATTAACTCTTTTTTTTTGTACAAGAGAGGGGCAAAAGCCCAAGGAAAAAAAAACTACAAAGTTACGTGAACATTCTGAGGCACTAGAAATGTCATAAAAAAAAAAGGAGTCTTTGAAGATCTCTAATGAGAGCCTCCAAAACATGCAAATCAATCGAGTTTAAAGTTAGGCTAAAATTTTCTAGCAAATCAATTGATCTATTTCCTTCAAGCCATGGGTGGTTGATATGAACTTACTAGTTCATGTTCTTCAAGTCATGAATGTGATGAATCAAAGTAGAAATATTTCCATTGCTATTGCAGTTTCTTGTTACCATGTCAACTAGTACATTCGAGTCACTATCTACTTGAAGGTGGGTAGTCCCTTGCCGCCATGTTAAATCCATACCTATGTACATACCCCGCATCTCATCATTGAGCACATTGCAAGCTCCAATCATACAGGCATAACTAACCAAGAAAGTACAACTATTATCCCGAAGAATACCCATACACCCCAAAAGATGAATAGAGCTTTTATAGGCGTCATCACAATTGAGCTTGACACAGCCCTCCGGAGGTTGCTTCCAACCAATAAAAATAGTATCCTTTTGATGTGGCTGACCAGTCATATGTCTTTGCTCACAACTATTAATCTCATTTGTCATCTTGAGAGTCATCTGAGTTGGATTGGTGGGGCGATGGAATCCCGCTTCAAATATACTTTTATTTCTGCACGTCCAAAGGTACCAATAAGTTACCATGAAAACGCTCTTCCACTCATTCTTGTGAGCTCGAGCCATCTCATTATCCAAGTTCCCAAACATCCAGTCCATGTAATTCAAAGAAATAAATTGTATTATAATAATCTTTATCTGAACCAACACAATCAATTCACAATAAATGGAATTTGACAAAAAATATAAATAAGTCATCAACAAATTCAATAGAAACTATTTCACTTATTAATATTATATTACAATGAAGTGTAAAATAAATAACAAAAAAGATAAACTCTCTCTCTCTATATATATATATAACTAAGCCACTTTTCATCACTCTTGATCATCTTGGTAATTGGACAATGCACGGTATCTACAATCACTCCGGTGTGAGTGTGATCATTCTGTATGAAGGGACACATGATTGATCCAACTATAACACCATTTTCATATTGCTCCTCCATAATGTTGAATCTTGATAAAACCTTGGAGAGCAAAGTTGAAATTTCTTGCCAATTCCCTTTTCATTGTGTTCCACTTTTGTTTCAACTTTCTATATCCTTCAAACACAACATGGATGATGTGTGCAACGTAACACGCTAAGAAGAAGAGCCACAAGACCTTATTTCTATCGTAGTCGCTGTATCCAAAATTCTTGAAGGACAAGTTAAGAAGAATAGCCACAAGACCTTATTTCTATTGTAGTCGTTGCTTTATCCAAAATTCTTGAAGGGAGACATCTGGTTTACTTGTGAAGAAATCTATAGAAAAAGTGAGAGGAGTGGGAGAGTAACAAGTGATGATGATGAGTAGTGTGTTAATAATATTTTTGCGACTGACTGACTTATTTATACTAACGTTGCAGCTCTTCCTTCTTCAAAATAAAACTAACACTGCAGCTCTTTTTAACCGGGTATTAAACAACTGTCGCGTCGTCGCATATAGCTTTTGGCGATTTCGGTCTTTTAATTAGAACTCAAGCTTTTAAAAATAGGTTTGGGACCCTAAATACACTTCTAAATACGCCTAAATACACTTCCTCACTTAGGTACATTGGTTTGGGACCCTAACCTTCCTTTAGGAACTCATTTAAGGGATAAAAATAAGTTTTCCAGCGTTGTTTCTTGATACAATTTCCACATTCAACATATTCATAAACAATCCACAACATAATAATCGTGTCCCATTACACATGTCATATTTAGGGTCTATGTTTTGTAACAACATTAAAATTTATGAAGTCTTCGATTATAAAATTAAATCGTATGAGTTTTTTTGATTTTTTTTTACCAAAAAATGCATGAATTTTAATGTTTTTTTTATCAATACATTAAAATGAAAGATGGTAATTTCATGGAAAAATATGAGAAACGATCATGTTCTTTATTCAATTAGAGCTATTTTCAATTAGAACTTTTTTCATCAACGGCTATCCTATCGCTAATGCCACCATAATTGTAGCATTTGTCAAGGCTACCAGTAAAGTGGTATATAAAGCGAAGTTAATTTATTCTCAAGAAATATAGAAATTTGTATTTATTATACGAGTCTTATCCGTAATTTACACTATTAAAAATAGGGTTTTTCAAACCTGTGCAATGTTGCACAGCTTAAGCGGTAAATGCCCTGTTTAATTCACATAATCTGTCATTAAATCAGTTCAACATAATCTGTGATTTAATTAGTCTTTCGTTGAAAATGAATCTTTTTCTTCTCTCTCCCATTGACTATTCTAGATAGACATTAATGCTACGTTTCAATCCAATATCACCATATCGAAGAGAACAAGCAAAATAAAATGCCATTTATGCCCCCTCTCTATCCTAACTGTTGGCAACACCACTGTCACTAGTACCTTAGAAACCACCGTCCACCACTCTCATATCATATGTAGTCGTTCTCATGTCCTTGAGTTTATCAACTACCTTGACCAGTTTGGTAAAACCAAAGTTCACAACCACCCTCGTCTTTTACTTGTTTCCGTAACCACGAAGCACCTGCAGTTTCATTTCACGTTCAGCGTCAGTATCAGTGTCCTTAAATTCCATATCAGCCAAAACTTGCTTGGCATCATTGTCGTATTCAATTCAAGCTAAAGCTAGAGGTGTTAGCCATGAAAAGAAATTAAAAGGAAGAGGCCTTAAACCTAAGGTATCTGCAACCACCGTTAGTGCTACTTCAGACCTCATATCCAAAGGAGCTAGCATGAGAAATTGTTAACTGCTATTTTTTGTGTCTAAGAAGAGGCGTTGGATGGTGGTGAAGATTACTGCTGAGATGGGTTTGGAGTTAATAATTCGGAGTACTTTATGAGCTAATCATAAGATTCACTCTAATCATAATAACTACTACTAGTAGAAGAAGAAAATGGTTATGATTTAATTTTTGTACTGAATCTTGCACGAACATCTAATGTATTTGTGAAGCATGGGCTTTATAGTCTGTATATGTAAGTTTTGTGAGGGATTAATGTTTATGTAATTGGTGGTTATTGAATTCTAACATGGGTTTTCTAGTTTGCTTCTTCTAAGAGACAGGAAATAAAAATTATTGAGGGGCATAAAGGGCCTTCCATTTTGTTTGTTTTCTTGGATATGGTGATATTTGAATTTAATTGTTGGACGAGTATCTCTCTGAAATAGTTAACAGGAGAGAGGGAAAAAAATCATTTTTAAAGATAGGCTAATTAATTGACAGTTTATCATGTGAATAAAACAAGACATTTAATGTTCCTTAAGCTGTGCAATGTTGCACAGATTAAAAAAACCCTTAAAAATATAGTTACGGACACCTTATACAAGATTGAGAACCCACTCTTTTTAGCATAATTCTCGTAAAATCTAAAAACTTTGTTCTCGCTAAAAAACAAGGCCGAATTGCTTCCTATTAATTGTTACTTAAATCAATTACTTCATATTATAAATTATCACATGATTTATTATTTGGAAGATTGTTCAAATCAATTAAATTTGTATCAATTACTTCATATTATAAATTATCACATGGTTTAATATTTGGAAGATTGTTCAAATCAATTAAATTTATGACTCTCAACCTGCACAAATAAATTCATATTATCAACAGATTGCTAAAAAAAGTAAAATGATATTACCAGTTTTTTTTTCCAACTACCAAAAAATATTATTATTGAAATCGTAAATAAGGGATTAGTGGTGAAATACTTGTAAAAGTAACAAATATATGCTTGACAAGCATGTTGTATGCTTCTGTGTGTGAGTGTATGTCTAAGTTAAGATGCATATTAGAAAAACGTTTGATATATTTATAAGATATGGATTATAATAGTTTTTTAATATGAGAACATATGAATTATAGTAGTAGTTAATTTAGAAAAAAGTGAAGACAATTGAGAGCATATCAGAAAAAACGTGAAAGAAATTCAAAGAAAGTAGATGTATAGCTACCATATGAGAACAAATGGATGAGTTTAGTCCACCTGCCATTTCCTTGAAAAAAGGATTAACTATATTGAGTTGTATTTAGAAGATGACATTAGTTTTCTTAGTTTGTTTTAGCCCCCTAACTTTTTTTAAAGTTGCAATTTTGGCTTTCTAAGAAAAAAAACTACAAAACAGCTCCCTAAGTTTTGCAACTATAGCAGTTTTAGCCCCCCAAGGCAAAAAAATAAAATAAAAAATAACATGTGGCACCTCACTTAGGGTGCCACGTCAGCTTAGACCGAGTCAATATCAGTCTTGGGGGCCAAAACTGCTACAATTGCAAAACTTAGGGGGCTGTTTTATAGTTTTTTTCTTAGGGGGCCAAAATCGCAACTTTGGAAAAGTTAGGGGACTAAAACTGCAATTAAGCCTAAATAAAATGGTTAATCAATAGGGGAGAGAGAGGAAGAAAAGATTTTTCATTATTTTTTTTTTATCATTTTTCAAGATAATGACAATTAATAATAGTTTATGTTGAAGAAAATGATATATTTATTGCATCTTATCCTATGCAAATTTGTATAGGTTAGAAAAACCCTTTTTACGATAATCAATTAGTTTACACATTTGTTTCAATGATTTTTTTCAATAAATGCTAATTGAATATTGTACAATAAAAAAGAGTGGAAAGAATGACACGTCAGTGTCTATCTTTCCGATTGTATAATATACAATTGTAATATGGGTTAACATTTACAAGCAATTTTTTTTTTAATTTCTAACCTATATAATACTCATTCTCACATTACATGTATGACTCAAATAGTCATATGTATACACAAAGAGTAAGAGAAACATGTATTATATGCAAGATATATTGATGGTTCTTGAATATAGTTGGTTGTTTCCTTTGTGATTGAAATGCATGACTTCAAGAGTCATGTTTAATGCATGAGATTGGAAAAAAAATAATTGTGTATTTTTTTTTAAGAAGTTAAAATGGAATATATTACCAACAAAAATTGTCCTTCCCAGCACAAGGTGTACTAAGGAAAGACAACACAATCAAGCAGTATTTACAACAAGAAACTTGTACAAGAACAAGAAAGAAAAAACTCTTAGCTTATGCCCAACATGGTGAACGGACTAAGCTACTAGCCATGATAATTGAAGGGAAGTGTAACGAATTTCGCCTTCAACCACCTAAAAGCGAGAGACTTAATCTTATCAACCACCTGTATAACCGAGCATGCTTTATTATTAAATAGCCTGTTATTTCTTTCTTTCCAAATTTCTCAAACCGTCGCAAACCATATGACCTGAGAGATTGAGCGGCGCTTCTTTGCAATTCCACCACTAATGCTGAACTGATTAAAGTGAGCCGACACTTGAGCTGGCACAACCGCAGAGACGCCAAGCCAGCTATAAATAAAGTGCCAAACTGACCCAAAAGTATTACAATGTAAAAATAAGTGTTGAGATGATTCAACTGCATCACAACCCGCCACACAAAATGTTGAAACACTATAAAGAACACCATGATGATGCAAATTGTCCTTAGTAGGCAACCTGTCACGGAATAACCTCCAAGCAAATAAACAACCTTCAAAGGGATATCTTTGTGCCAAAGGTCAGAAACTATAACTTGAGAATCGACAACAGGATGCTCAGTTAGGAAGCGATATGCACTACGAACAGAGAAAACATTAGAGGATTCCAATGTCCAAATCCAACTGTCATCCTTGTCGACCTGCAAAATAACATTGTGAAGCAATAATAACATTTCCCCCAACATCTCCTCCTCCCACACAAACAAACCCCGCCTCCAACTCCACGCCCCTCCCTCTTCTCCTCAGCCTAACTGACACGTATCAAAAACTGATAACTCCTTAAACAACGACAAATCATATAAACGACTATATCCGACTCGAAACGAAACTCCACCAAGCCAGACATCTGACCAAAAAAGAGTGTGTTTTCCGTTACCAAGAGAGCGGCGTATATTATCACTAAACCAATAATTGTGTGTAATATATTTAATTTACAAAATTAATTTTTTTAATCAAAATTTAATCATAATTAATTGTGTTTTTATCTTTTCTTAAATTAACAAACCATGCATTCATTAATATCTGATAGCTTTCTAAAATATTTTTCTTTGTTAACTAATTCAAGCAAATTTTGAATCAATTCATAAAAACATAATTGTTGCAATGACATTTTTTAGCATGATAAATTTTGTTGTTTAATGGGATTGTGACTTGACATGTTTTGAAAAGAATAGTTTGTGTTATATAATGATGTGTCTTTCTTTATTTTGAATAGTTTTACATGTTGAGGCAAAAAATATATAATGATGTGTCTTTCTTTCTTTATTTTGAATAGTTTTACATGTTGAATAGTTTTACCAACCCTAAAAGTAGGATAGCAGGGTCATCGAAAAAAGATTATTAATGTAATCTTGGATAAATTACATTAATAATACTAGCCAAAAAAGACATGGCACTCACGTGCCGTCTTTCTGCTCTTTTTATTGTGCTACGTTTGAAAATTATGAATGGTGTTTTTTTATGAAATTTTGATTTTGATTAAAACTAAAAAAGTTATAAATGTTTGTTGCTGTCAAGTTATAAAAAATCAAACTAACCATGATTATCTATTTCAACGACACCGACATATAACAAAAAAATATAATATAAATTCTTTTTTTAATGACACCAACAACAATTTTATTATAAAAAAAGTTGTTTAATGATATAATTGGAATGATGACAAAAAATATAGATATACTCATCTAGTTTGTGACACTTTGTAAAAGATAAATGAAAAAAAACAAAAAATATTTATTTATATTTTGTTTGTTATATTTGTTTTAATATTTAAATTTATTTTTGTCTATTTATTACATGTGTTATTTGTATTGAAAATTGAGGATGTTTTTAAAAGAAAAATTCAACCCAAAAGTGCTGAAAGAGATAGTTTTCTTTATATATATATAATAGATAAAGTATTAACCATCCTATATTTAATATAAAATCAAACAAATCACTCAAAACTCAGTAAACATTCATAAATCAAACACACAAGTCTTAATTAAAACCCTAAAAAAATTCACAGGTCTAATTCCAATTAGCAACAAAAAGTAATCTGAAGCTTCAAATCAATAAATATATTCTCCGTTGGTATCATCCACCGTGTAATCATTGAAACTATATAAATATAAAATAATCAACCAAACAAGATTACAAAAAATAGTTGCGGTAAAATCAATATTGATAAATAAAATTGAAATATGAAAAATTTACAAAAATAAATAACAGAAAAACAATTCAACAATTAAAATGATCCCATAAAATGATTGCTTGAACTTGAAGTATTATCATTCAACTTGTTGATCATAATAAAGAATCATAGCCACTGACTCGGCTGATTTTCCTTTTCGGCTCCAAAACCACCCTCGACGAAGAACAAAGCTCCGTTGCACGCCGCTTAACCATGACTACCATCGACTCCGAGACATCGGAGCCAATCAAATGCGGAAAGTTCAACTTAGCCTTCGAGCCGCGCATCTTAAAAGCGGCTCGGTCATAAGCCAAAGCAGCATCTTGAGCCGACTCATAAGTCCCTAGCCACACCCTCGCGCCGTTTTTATTCGGATCTCTAACCTCAGCTGCAAACTTTCCCCACGGCCTCCGCCTCACTCCTTTGTATCTCTGCCAACAAGGTGGCGCGTGTGATTCACGCGAATCAGGAAGCGCGTGGGAGGTGTCACCATGAAGTGTTTTTGACGTTGAGTTTGAGTCGCTACTGCCATGAGATGCGGTGGTGAAGGCTGAGAGAGGGTTGAAGTCATGGTGGTCGTCGAGGAGGTAGCTTTGAATTGATTCTAGAAAAGCAAGGTCAGATTCAAGAGTTGTAGATTCGAGTTTCACCATTTGGTTTTGTGTTTTTGTTAATATTATTGTAATGTTTGAAGTTGGAATGGAAATGTATTTATACATGAGTATTATGTTGTTGAAAGTGAAAAGTGGTTGGCTTTTGTGTGTCCTTCTGGGACCATGTTCTCCTTTCCTAGAAGCATCGTAATGATATAATTACAAGTATTAATTAAATCATCTAAAATTTTTAATCACGTGTTACATGTTTAGATTAGTTGGGTGGTGGGGATCACATCCAAGGCATAGACATATTGAAATAACCTCAATTGAGATGTAATATATCACTCCTATATATAGTCCTATGAATCGGAGGAGAGGGTATTACTTAGCTGTGAAGCCTAGAGCTTCAGGGCGGGTGATCATCGGTGCATAATAAATTTTAAAGAGAAAGACAATATTTTTACATGAAGGATATATAAAAATTGATTAGTATTACAACAATATGCATTTCTTTTTTATAGCTCATATACTATTAGAAAGTAAAAGACAATATTTTTTTTATCTTTAGTTGATTAAATAATACATGCTTTAGAAAAGGCACATGCTAGCTAGCATTTGATTGACTGATATTGTTATTATTTAACGCTTGTATGGGGTAGAATAAGATTCTCCTAAATAAATAAATATTATTTTATTTGATTTAATCATGTGCCTGTGAAAATAATGATTTGGGGAATATTAAAACAAAAGGAAGTTGGTCAAAAAAAAGAAGCAAAAGGAACAACTCATTTTATATGTTTCTTTTGTGAGGTCATTTTATATGCTTAAAAATAATACTATAAAAGCACATATCGATTTCCTAAAAAAAAATGTATCGATTAAAATCACAACACTCACACAGTTAATGTGTCGGTGATATTTTTTAATCTAAAATATTGATTTTGTTTACAACAAATCAAAATGAATCATATTAACAAAACCACGGTAATCCATTCAACATAAGGTGTGCCAAAAAAACTGCTAAAAATACAAGTTGTCCAGAGAGTAACAAGAGAACAATGCTATCCAATACCCAAACACATTAGGGGATTTGACGACCACATTTGGGTCCTGAAAACAAAAGTAAAATGTTTTGCTTTCAGCCACCACAAAGAATAATACTTAACTTTTTCTAGAAGCTGATAACCAGTACATTCCTGATTTTTAAACAACCGATTATTTATTTCATTCCACAAAATCCAGGAGCACAAGAGCCATATGAGATGAAGAAAATTACGTTGCACTTTCAGACCACCTATGTAATAAATAAACTGATGGAAGTGATCGTGAATAGCCTGAGTATCGACACCATCAAACCCGATCCACGCTCGCACCATCGGCCAAAGGGAAGTGAAATGAGGACACAAACACATGATGTGCGTTTTCTAGATGGCCACAACCTAACACACAATAGCGAGCCTCTGGAGAAATAACACTGTGAGTTGCCAAATTTGTCTTTGTTAATAATCTATCACGAAGCATTCATCAAACAAAAACAGAGACCTTTAAGAGATCCTGCTTATGTCATATTAAATCCATGTTGGAAGGGACGTGAACATATACTCATTAGATGACAACAACTCATAAACGCCGTAAACAGAGTAACCTCCTATATAGTCCAGATGCCACTGCCATGCATCTAAAATATCATTTTAAATCTAGATCATCCGATCTAAGCCAATTACTATTCGTCTATAGCCCGTGTGAATGCGTGAGATTTGTAATTGCAACAAATTCAATCAGATATTGGTTGTTATGAATTATGAAATGATTTAATCTATATACATTGTTAATATAAAAATAATAATTGTAAATTAATCATCGTGAAATTGTTAAAGTGAGTCTTTGATACGTTGTTGTATAGCATATAAAGCTATCACACTAAGTTTACTAAAAAAAAAAGCTATATACTAAGTTGAACTCACTTCATATAAAACATTACCGCAAAGATTTAAAATTATTGTTAAAGTCAAGCTATTATTTACTAAGTTGAACTCACATCATATACCCAGAGTAGAAAAATCTTTGCGGTAGGAAAACAAATTATTATTATTACTATTATTAAAGTATAGTGTGAAGACACTAAAGTAGCCAAAATTTGACTAAGAAATTGTCATAAATTTGCTGTCGAGTTTCTACACTCGTACGTGTGCAGTTGTGCATGAGTAGATTATTACAAGGTGGCCAACTCTTTGTGCAAACTGCGAACACGTACCTCTGAAAAAATTGTGACTGCACTCCATGTTGAATTCAAAGCGTATTACTTCAACACGTGTAAGTTTTTTTTTTTATTTTCTGTTGATCAACACAAGTACAGAAGTTAATTATTTTTTTCCAGAAACTTATTAAGTTGTTATCGTAAACTTAGTAGTACAATTGGCAGAGACAATGCATAATATATAGTAGATTTGGGATTCAAATCTCAACTACGACAAAAAAAAAACTTATTGAACTAAAAATGCTAGATTCCAGGGCACATAAAGATCTTGGATTTTAATAACAAGTATTCTTAGAGCATTCCTTAAAGATTTAATTTTAAAGTAAAATTTTTTGTTTAAAAAAGTTAAATACTTTAATTTTAATACATTGAGTACATATATTTTTATAAAAACTTATCAATTGTGGTCTTTAAAGAGTGTCTATAAGATGCTCGTTAACATTTGTCAAAGATTTTTAAGATTTATTGGACGATCTATTTATGAATAATATCTTTTTATTACCATTATTATCTTGTAAGATTTGTATTGTAGGTCGTCAACAACAACAATAACACCAAATTCAGTAAGTTGAATTATAGGACCCCTAAGAAAAAAAGTTAAGTGATAGAAGTATATGAATTTATAATTTTGTGGTATGAATTGAGTGGTTGAATGAGTATTACTAAAAAGACTTAACCAAGATCTATCTCCATAATTAAGAAATTAACAATTTATATAAAAAAAAATGTGCAATAAGATATAATTTATCAACAAAACAAAGGGGAATAATGAGTTGTCATTGTTATTGTTAGATTAGATCAGATAGATTAGCATTTGCCATTAGATTATAAGTATCAATCAAGCATCACATGTGATAAGGAATAGTGGAATATGGTCCAACTTCAAGTTTCAATGCAACTTCAAAAATGAATTGAAGCTTCAAAGAAAAACAACACACACACGAATACAAAAACCATGTGTATATCAAAACTATATATATAGAGAGAGAGAGAGCACAAGGCATTATTCTTCGAGCCTCACCAAGCCCACACAATCTCATCAAAGCAAACACTCCTTCGAGTAACCGCAAAGTTATAACCCCAAACCATTTAAAAACACAACATCATTTTCATTAAAAAATGGATGCTTCAATATTAATGTCTTGTGATTTTAATCCTTTATTTCAACACCACTTGTTTGATCTTGAACTTGAACACCAACACAATTTCCATTCTCTCATCATGAATACTAATTCCACCCACCAAACCTTAGATCCATCCACGCACGATTCATTTCCTAGTCCAACATTGGATGTTAACAACACTGCCAATGTTAATGACGCCGCGTGTAAAAATGGATCATCAACGATGATCCATAAACCTCACGCGTCTGTACCAGAATGGAAGCGGTATAGAGGCGTGAGGCGAAGGCCATGGGGGAAATTTGCTGCGGAGATAAGGGATCCAAAGAAGAAAGGAGCTAGAGTTTGGCTTGGAACATATGAAACTGAAGAAGAAGCTGGGTTGGCTTACGATAGAGCTGCTTTCAAGATCCGTGGTAGAAAAGCCAAGCTCAATTTTCCCCACCTCATTGGCTCTGAAGAGCCAACAAATGTGGTGGTAGCTTCGAAGAACAACTTACCGGAGGGTAATTATGAGCCTTCGGGAGGGATAATAAAGAAGAAGAAGAAGAACTTAGTTGATGTATTGAATAGATTAGCCAAGAATAGATGGCAATTAAGTGCAGGGTTTGAAATGATTTAGGGGCTAAAGATGTTCTAGGGGGTAATGATGTTCGACATTTAAAAAAAGGGATGGCTAATGATGTTTATGTTCATCAATGGCTCAAGAATTTTTTGCTATAAAATGCTGCCAACTTTTTTTAATTACTAGTACCGATTATATGCACACTAATGCCCAACTATTACTTTTCATTTGATTGGGTTAATTTCAAAATAAATCATAAGTGAGATTACGTGAAAAAACAATTGGTTTCCATTCGGTATTAGCTAATGGACTATAAAATTAGAGTTTAATAGTGGTAGGTTCACGATTTAAAATAATTTTTCACATTTAATTCATCAAAACATTTTAAATTGTCATATAAATTAAAAAAAAAGTAATTGATTTAGTGATTCTAAATGTTTTGATTGATTGTATTTACAAAATTATTTTGAACCATCAACCAATCACCATTAAACTCATAAAATTAATTAGTTTTCACACTCAATCAACACGCGCGCACTTATACAAACAAATTTTGTGAAATTTCCATTAAGAGTGTATTTGGTTCTATACAATAACAAAAATTAATTTTGTGAAATTGATTTTATTTAAAGTGAGTTAATTTGATCTTATGTTTTTGACGCATACAAATTTATATTTAGTTCATATTTTGTTAAAAAAAATATTGTTTTAAGAGATTATTACATTATTATTAACATTTCTGTAAAAACTCATAAAAAATTTAATGAATAAAAATAAGTTGATTTAAAAGTATGGATCAAAAGTGATGATCGACAATATTTAGGGGATTAAAAATCAAAGAAAAATATTAAAAGGCTAAAATGAAAAGTTAAAATATTTATGGAGATTAAAATCATATTTAACTCTAAATTTTAGTTAAAACAATAGAGAAAAGTTCTTATATGATAAGTTATGACCTCAAAAAACTACTTCAAATAGAATTTTAAAAATTTCATAAAGCTAGTTAAAGAATATTATAAGTTCTTGAACGAATGTCCCTCAAAATAAGATTTGTCTTTCTCTTTTTAGTCATACCAAACGAAGAAAACTATTTTTATGCCAATCTCATGAATGTTTACAACTACTAGGTGAACCATTTCTATATATAGAGATATCAAAATATCAAAGTTTTGTTTTTAGGAGGGTGTATTCGATTAGGATTTTAAAGGACAATTTTTGTTTGAAAAAGTCTTGACGATTTTAAAAGACTTTGCCGGATTTTGATGACTTTGAAGATTTTATAAGACTGTTAAGGATTTCAATGGATTTAATTTATAAGATTTTAAAAGATTTGAAATGATTTTATGGATTTCAAGAGATTTCAACAGATTTTATGAATTTTAAGAAATAATTGAAAAAATATCATAACACACTCTCTTTCAAAAAAATCTCAATAAAAACTCTTATTTATTTTACTTTATTCTTTACGGGAGAGCTAGAGAGAGAAGGGGGGGAGGGAGGAGAGAGAGGGAGAGATAGTAAAATTTTAAAAGAAAAAAAACAATCCTAAGAAATCTCACTAGACTTTTTTTAAGTGATTAAGAGTCTTGATTGAATACCATAAGACTTTTTTTAAATGACAAAGAATCTTGATTGAATAACACAAGACTTTTTTTAAATTGAAAAGAGTCTTGATTGAATACCACAAGACTTTTTTATGATAAAAAAGTCTTTTAAAATCTCTTAGAATCATGATCCAATACACCCCCTTAGTTCACTTTTTCAATAGCACACAAACAAATAAAATGGTCTAACATCAAAAATGGCGCATTCATGAAAGAAAAAGAACAAAGAACTAACAATATATAAAAGGAAGAAACATGTTTGAGTGGATTGAATCTTCTATCACAGATGCTGTATTCAAATTTAAGTTGAGATCTTTACATTTCAACAAACACAATGAAGACATTACAATGGATTGAATCCTTCTGTCTAAAACACAATAGAGACATTACAGTGGATTGATAATTTTTCAACGGTGTAATAATAGAAGCCAAAACTTTCAACGGTGTAATAATAGAAGCCAAAACAATTTGTCAAAAGAGTTCTTCATTAATATTTTTTGTTGGGTCAAGTCTTCATTAATTAAATCAAGAACATACATACTAAACTATACAAAATAAAAAGAAGGCCATAAAAACCATTTTGGTGTTTCGTTACAAACAAAAGACAAAAAAAATAACATAAACAATGATTTCCAATAAGAATTTATATTTCTATGAATTATTTTACCAAACTTAAGAAACTCGTTATTTCCGAGGTTTCCAGGGTTCAAACCCCAACCACCACGAAAAAAAAACAATTCATTTTTTTCATTTTTTTTATAACGAATGTTGTGCACGAAATTTGGTGCATTTCACATTCAATTTTATTTTTTGTAGTATTAGTTGATTTTTATATATAAAAAATTGACAAAGTGAGATTCATAATATCAAATGGTTTCTTAATTTGTTTTATACTCTATCGGTCCGAAATTATAAGTCGTTTTTGCAATTTCACATGCATTAAAAAATGTAATTAATTTTGTATAGAAAAGAGATATTATAAATTGTTTTACAAAATTGTCCTTAATAAATTATATGAGAAAAATAAATTAAAGAATTGAAAGAAGAGATAGTAATAAATAGTTAAGAGTATAATAGGAAAATAACATTAATTTTATTCAAAAAAGAAAAATAACATTAATGATTCATTAATATAGTAAAACGACTTATAATTTACTCCGTCTCAAAATAATAGCCGTTTAAGATTTGAATACAATTTTTAAAGAAATAATTAATTGCGTTGATTTCAATGGTAAAATTAGTATCATTTATTAAAATACTCTTATTAATTGTAGTTAGTGAAATAGTTAAGTTTGATAAAATTCAATAAATAAGTTTATAATAGTGAGAAAAAAATAATAAATACAGTATTAATAGTCTAAAGTGACAATTATTTTGAGAAAAAAAAAAACTAAAGACATAATTATTTTGAGAAAGGAGTGATTTTTAATTACTCTCTCTTACCCTGAATATAAGCATACATGGAAAAAGAATTTGGCCCTAACTATCGGCTACTGAACAAGATAAATTCAAATTCAAGGTCAAATATCATTTTTGGTCATTTTAGTTTGACAGAATTTTCAAGTTAATCCTTTAAGTTTCGAAAATTTCAATTAGGTCCTTTTAGTTTGACAGAAGTCCCAAGTTAGTCATTCAAGTTTCAAAAGTTTAAAATAGGCCATTTTAGTTGCTAAACTATTTCACCGTTACCCCTGCTATATATCAGTCTCCGTTTAATTGATGCTGATGTAGTCCTTAAGTTGTTAACTTGAATCAAAATGCTGCCTTTTAAAATCTTCAGAGTGTCAAAACGATGTGTTTAATGATCATTTATAGTGCTAGAAAGACAACTATTTACAACAACAAATGTTTTTCTAACACTATTAAACGTCATTTATAATGCTAGAATGATCATTTGTGACCATTAAACGTAACGTTTTGACACCATTGAGCTTTTAAAATGCACCTTTTGATCCAAGTCAACAACTTAACAACTACATCAGCATTAGTTAATTATTAACTGACAGTAGGGTAACGATGAAATAGTTTATAAACTAAAATAACCTATTTGAAACTTTTGAAACTTAAAGGACTAACTTGGGAATTCTGTCAAACTAAAAGGATCTATTTAAAACTTAAAGGACTAACTTGGGAACTCCATAAAACTAAAAGGACTAAAAATGACATTTGACCTAAATTCAATGTTTCTTTTTCAAATGAACTCATAATTGATAACAATAAGTGTCTTAAAATATGAAAAATCAATATTAATTGTATACTCCGGTAAATATTTATTTTCATTCAATACTCTTATAAAGTAAAATTTATTCCATAGATGTAAGTATATTAAATTATTAATTACTTTTAATTTCACTAACTTATTCACATTTTATTATTCTCTTTCGTAATAAAAAAAGGGCACAAATGAAATTTAATTTCTAACACATTTGAAAATTTGTCAACGTTTATTATAACCAAAAATATTGACATTTTTGTTCATAAAAAAGATCGGGGTCGGGGGATATATATATTTAAGGGATATTTTAGGTGCATCTATACATAAAATAGATACATTAACTACATGTTTGGACCCTCTTCTTCGCTTTCCTCTACCTCTTTCGTTTTATTCTCTAGACCTATCTTTATCTCACTCTATTTCTTCATTAAAAGATAACAAAATTATCAAGAGTGATTAAAAAAGAGAGTAAAAAAGAATGTAGAAAAAGTGAAGGAGATGATCCACTTTATATTAACTACACTGTTAACTGTTTTTAATAAAAGGGAAAATGACAGTAGATGAAAGTATTTTCAAAGACCAATTTGTCTCTTGTTAATTATTTTCAATGACCTAATTGTCCTTTTTGAAATCATAACATCATTGGAAATCATTTTTTGGATGGTGATTCAAATATGAATTAAGTTGTCCTAATTTATTTTGTCAAAAAATAAAAAGGGGTCCTAATTTATTATTTCTCAAAGAGTAAAAGTTGTCCTAATTTATTTTTTCCAACCAAATTGGGTCGATCTTCAAATTTTTCTTTAGCTAAAATGAGTCTTTCACTTTTTTATAATCGAAATAAATTAACTGGATTACAAAGATAATATCAAGTACAGCTTAGCATATAAACCAGGATCAAGATAAAGCTTTGATACATCAATTTTCAACATTGTGTTGTTTCCTAGTATGTTTCTATGTTCCTCTTGTGCATGCATGCTGTCATTTTTAATTTGTTGTACGTTCGTTTAATTTCCCTTCATTCCATTGTGTCTTTTTGACTACTTGTGATTAATTCTTCAACAAGATTAACCAAAGTCTATTTTACATATTTTTCTTTCTTGATGTTTTTGTAAGAAACAATCTTCTGACCAAATGGTTAAGGAAATTGTTTAGAATCTACACAATTAATATTTCTCCTATAATGTACCAAACGTACGTCTTTTATTGTCTAGGCTTTGGATTCATAGTTAGATGGTGGACGAGTGATGTCACGGAAATCATAAGATGTGATGTGGGCATGCTCACGTATTCCAGTTTGCATTAACTTTAGTAATTTGAAAATCCCACATTTCATTTTGTTATATTGATTTGGGTCCATGTCCCTCTTTTCTTCCATTCAATGTCTTGTGCCTCACATTTTGTTCTCTTTTAGGTACATCTCTATTTTCTATGCAGACTATCTTTCTTTTCTCGTCCTTTTTATTCTATTTGCTCCCTTTAACCCTTAATGATAATGAATATTGTGGAAGTAAAGCCATTAAAATGGACAAGCTCATATCGGCAGGACCATGAAACTTGACATAACATTGGATTTAGACCATAAATTTTAGTATGAAATTTTTGGATCTCACTTTACAAGCCCTCTCTATGAAGCACGAACACTCATCGGATTAGACATGTTCCGGTGTCGGGCACGTGTTGCGTCTGACATCGATAAGACACCTTGTAATTATACAGAATTATGTGATTTTTTTTCAAATTAATAATTGTGTCGGCGTGTCAGTGTCTGTGTCGTGTCCCATATCCGTGTCAGAATCATCGAAACGTTACTTTAGATTTTGTTTTTCTTTCTAAGAGTCCTGTCAAAATATAATTTTTTATTAGTGTTTTGTTGATTTTTAAGCAATTCAGGAAGTCTCATTACAATTATTAGGAAGAAAGAAAAAAATCAATCTTTGTAGCCCTATCCTATAGTGGCGGATCTCCTTGGAGACCCATAGAAGCCACTCCACCACAACATTTCTACAAATTTCATATTAGGCATAGTATATCAATGTATTTTTTATATTTTGTTCAAAAAAATCTTCCTAGTGAGACTTGAGGGGCATAATTCCTCACATTATTCATTATATTGATATTTTTTGTAACTGTTTAATATTTACTCCACAAATATTTAGCATCCCAACAAAATAACTTAAGATCCGTCATTGTGTCTGATTTGACCCGTTTAAAATTTAGGTTAACCCGCATATCTAAAATCCCTAAAAGATTAAACTAACATCTCTTTCAGGAGAAATTAGACTAACATTCAACAATTTCACAAATCACAGTTAGCTAGTCAGCTGCATGCATCACATAAAAAAGGCATAAAATTTAAACTCAATTCACAAATTTGGTACCGTGTGTTGCTTCCGCACATCAGTTTACATGCAACCATGACGTAGACAAGTTCTATAGTTGATTTTATTGGTATTCATAATCATACATCCTTTATATTTTTGGCACTGCTTCTGAAATTAATGCAGATGTCTCTCAAATGAAATTGCCACCTTAAGGAATAGATACTAATGTGGGACGAGTATTGCTCTTTACCCAAACGTTTTTGCTCATTCCTAAGTGAAATGACCAAAATACCTTTCTTTGAGTTAAGTCGCGCAGGTGTTAAAAACAGCATGACTTAAGTCGTGCAGCGTGAGTTAACTCACTCTGAAATAAAACACTTTTCCTTCAAATCCAGCTGTGTAAATTGTTATTGTTCTGAAGTGTTATTCCAATCGGTTGTGTAACTTTCAATGCCTTCTCACATGCTATTGAATTCCAATTCAACATAAACCTTTTATTCAATAACTCACGTTGCGTTAACAATTGAATTATTCAACAGAAATTGGGATGTTTTGCAAATTGATATCGATTTGCAAACAATTGAATATATACACACACATACATATATGGGAAGTGTTTGTGTTTCAAATTGAGGTAAGCCAGCACATCGTTGCAAATTGATCTCGGTTTGCAAATTGATAGCCCAAAGAGCAAGGGGGCGGTATTATTCAACAATTAAAGGCAAATTGGTCTCGGTTTGCAAACAATTGAATTATTCAACAACAACTGTCGTTCGTTCTAAAGGTTTCTTTCTTCTCCAGAAACATTCCAATTCATTCAATCAGTTGATGTGTTCTTGTTCAAAAAAATATTGGTTGTTGTGTTGAAATACTGAGTGTGACTTAAGTCAAGTTGGTTAATACACTAGCGTGAGTTAACTCACGCAAGGGTATTTTGATCATTTCACCAGAGAATGAGCAAAAACGTTTGGGTAAAGAGAAACCGTCATGTTGGACTACTTTATGTGGATGAAAACGTGCAAATTGGTTTCATTAAGGACCCAATAATTGCATCCAGGCTCCAGCGTCATCAAGTGAAAATGATATGAAATTGCTTTTCAGACATCAATAACTTCCTAAAACACAAATAAATGACCAAATTACCCCTAGCGGTAGTTAACTACCGCTGGCAAATCCGGCAGCATTTAACTACTGTTGGTTCCAGCAGCAATTAACTGCAGTTGGCTTTGCTGCACTTCAGTGCAGTTCCAGTTGTGATTTTACGTGTTTCGGTCGAAAAATTAAAATAAATCAAAACTTATTTGGAATTTTACGAAACTTTATAGAAACCTCTATAAAAATACATATAGAGGATGTGCAAAGTTTCGAAACATTCCGAATAAGTCTTGAATTTTTTATTTTTTTCGACTGAAACGCGCAAAATCGCAATTGAAAAAATAAAAAAAATTCAAGACTTATTCGGAATGTTACGAAACTTTGCACATCATCTATATGTATTTTTATAAAGTTGTCTGCAAAAATACACATAGAGGGTTTGTAAAGTTTCGTAAAATTTTAAATAAGTTTTGATTTTCCGACCGAAATGCGTAAAATCACAATTGAAGTTGCACTGAAGTGCAGCAAAGCCAGTTGTAGTTAACTACTATTGGAGCCAACGGTAGTTAACTACCGTTGGGATAATTTGGTCATTTACTTGTGTTTTTAATAAGTTATTGATGTCAGAAAATCAATTTTCAAATAATAATACCACCAAGGGGTGCCAAAGTTAAATTGGTTTTCAGTAAAAAAAAATATTTAAACCGATAAAATTTATGTCAGTTCAATTTTGTTCATTTTCATTGTTTTTATTTTTATAAGTAATTTTACAACAATATCATATGTTTTTTTCTATCATAATATATTCTCTTTTTCCAATACTTTTAATTTCTCTCTCATGTATCGTCAATAAAGTATTATTTTAATGTAATTCATGAGCTTTTATTCTCATCGAAAATTAATTTCATTTCTTAATTTATGTGAAATTTTTAAAAATAACTTTTTGTAATTTGATATGGATCATATGTTTACCGTGGAAAATATTGGAGCATATGTTTACCGTGGAAAATATGAATCATATCAACCTTGACTTTAATTGACCTCATACATTACTATGTGAAGTGTTGCAATATTCCATTTGCTTAGGCATCATTGCAATCAACATCCTAACGTATGATCAGGAAGCACCAACAACAATTTCCTAATAAGCTTATAGCCACCTATTGTGACACCGGATATACTCCTATGTCATTTATTTATTTATTTATTTTAAAAAAATTGATATCCAGTTTAAGAGCTGACTAATTTAAAGAGTCAAATTTTGTCATCCATTTATGATGTTCTATTTAAAGGTAGAGCATTACTTTATATAGATTTTGTCCACCAAAACATGTTAGGAGAAATCAAACATGAAACTTTAAAAAGAATATGTTGAAAGGTCTCATACCAAGAGCTAAGCCAACCCCTAATGGACACATGCCATTTATTAATCCATGTTTTTTAGTTTTTATTCTTAAAATTCAAAAATGTGATAATGTTTGACCATTTTTCCAAAGAAAGGAATCTTTCTGCTTTGAAATTCTGTAGGGACATCCTCGTGCAAGCATATGTAGTATAATTAATACTCACTAAACATTTCCTCAAATAACAACAATTTATATAGTGCCCCCCATTTCATGCTCACAAAAGGTGGGAGATTTACATATTTTTATTATGACAACAAATTCACGCACTAAAACCAGTAACACAAAACAATTGAGTCGTTGTTTCTAGATGCAAACCCTTTTCTACTTTATTGGGGTGATAGTACTATTAATCATTTATCGGTTCATTTAAATTGGTATAATACATCAAAAATAACACAAATACAATGTCGTTAAGACAAAAAAGAATAAAATAGGTAAAAGAATTCTCATCATTCAAGTTTTTTTTTTAAAAACATAGAGTGTGTTCGTTTCAAGTTATATTTGTTGATTTCCGGGAATAAAATGATAGGGATATATATGCCTATGTTTGTTACAAGTTTATTAAATTTTATTCCTGGGTATAGAATGTTCCTGGGAATAGAAAAAAATTCCCAAGAAAAAGGGTGGGAATAAAGTACCCATGGAGATGGGAATAAATTAATAAATAGTTACCTATTATAATCCCTATTTGTATGGTTCCTATGAATATTATAAAGTTAACTAAACATATTTTTCCTAAATACCTTGGAATAAAATTCCCATCTTTATATTCCAAGGAATGTTATTCCTAAGAATAAATTTGGTAAACTTGAAACAAACACACCATATACTCCCTCCGGTCTCAAATATAAGAAAAAATTCTTTTTTTAGGTTCATTAAATAATTAATATATTTGTTTTACAATGTAGACCAGATACATTAACTACTCAATGAACTTAAAAAAAGAATCTTTTCTTATATTTGAGACCGGAGGAAGTATGTTCATAGCATAAAACAGAAAAACGCCTACAACTGTGACAAAACTAAAATAACTAGAATACGGGTGCTTTCATATTTGTAACGTTGACACAAAAACCATTGAGTATGGCGAAAAATCAAACAACAGCGCACTCAGACAAGATGAAACTTCTTTCTTTAAGAATATAGGGTATATATTTTGAACAAGAGAATATAGGGTATGTTAGTATTGTGTACTCCCTCCGTTCCTTTTTAAGTGTCTTTTTAGGGTGAATTTTTCGTTCCTATTTAACTGTCGTTTTGGTATTTTAAGGATATGATTTGTCAATTATACCCTTTGTCAATTATTTTTATATTTTTCAATTAAACTAATTAATGTTATATATTTAAAAAACTAAAGTTTGTTTTTTTAAACAAAGTTTGTTCGTTTTGTTTTTAACACAAAATTTGTTTTTTGTTATATTCAAATTTAAACAAAATTTTGTTACCTATGATGATAATTCCATGAAGAGTTAATATTCTATAAATAACATGAGTAGTACTTGTTAAAAATTTCAAGAGATATGCACAATATTTAGAAAATTGAAAATTGTTTGTTATAAGAGAAAGATAAAGTGCAAAAAAAAAAAGGAATTTGTTGGAGAAAGACCATAAAATTTTCCGTAAAAAATAATCTCTATATTGTATTATTTGATAATACTCACTCTCATTTTTATCATTTTTTTTTTTTACTTTCATTTTTATCTTAATGTTAAACAAACATGCCATATAATCAAGAGGGCATACACCTCACCAACCCCTTACAGTTACAATCATCATCTTTTATGCCAAAATTTGTTCCCTCTGCCATATAATATTGTCACAGGGATGATATATAATTCTTCCATTCAATAGGATGTTCCCTCATAAAGAAGAGAAACTTTTTTTATAAAGAAAACTATTTGATTAAACTAAGAAATACATACAATATGACATGGACGTTCGTCCCTTTCAAGTTTCAACATTCGAGTCCAAAATTCAAATCTGAACAACGCATGTCATGGAATAAATTAAAAAACTATATAGATTGAATAAATAAAGCAAAGTGTACGGATAAATTAATTATCAAAAGCCAATATTATTCAAACATGTGCCATAAACTCTCCACATGGACAATTAAGAAAGTTCCAAGAACCACAAAAAATCAACGTCAACAATTGAATATTTTATACTAACTTTTTCTGAGGTTCTTTTATATATAAAGCAATTTATCATATCATTACAAAGCAGATAACAAAGAAATTAAATCTTAACCTTTACAAAATTAAAATCAAACCTTAAACTTATACGGAATTATGAACACTAATGCTTGGAACACCAATGTTAATGCCCTAGATCATTTTGAACCTACCACAACGACGCTGTTTAATGACACTTCAGCTCCGACAGCCCCGGTACCAATTTCCCGGAGTCCAAGTTTCCGGAGCATTTTCTTTGGGGAGAATTGGGCAGAGCTGCCGCTGAAGGAGGATGACACCGAAGACATGGTCATCTACGGAGCTTTGCACGAAGCTGCAGCTACCACGGGCTGGTTCCCGGCTAGCAACAACGTGGTGAACAATGTTGATATGGCCGTGAAAATAGAAGATCAAGGTCAAAGCAGTGGCACTTCATTGGCGAGTGTTGCTCACGTGCAACACGCGCCAACGACTAGTAAAAGGTTAGGGTACCGTGGAGTTAGGAGAAGGCCTTGGGGAAAGTATGCGGCTGAGATAAGGGATCCTAAGAGAAATGGTGCTAGGGTGTGGCTTGGGACTTATGAAACAGCTGAGAATGCAGCTTTGGCTTATGATCGAGCTGCGTTTAAAATACGTGGCTCGAAAGCTAAGCTGAATTTTCCTCATTTGATCGACTCAGATTACAATGGGTCGGTTAAGTTCACACGGAAAGAGCGCTAGCTAGTCAAGTTGTTATCGTCAAATATGTATGTGAAAGTTTTCCATCATATTGTGACATTGTGCTTTGGATAATTTGTAATAAATTTTCCCTTTTATAGAGATAGCAAGTCATATGGTAATAACGAGAAAGGTAGCAAATATCGATGGAGGAATGTTGTTATTTAACTCACATTCCATGAAGTCGAGTGTTCTTGTCAAAATCTTATATAAATATGGCTGTTTCATTTTCCATCGGTGTTACTTTACAGCCTTGCATAAAACTTGATCATTCTTCCATTAGGATTAGAACAGTACAAAAAAAAATGCAAACTTTTTGGTGGGGGAAACTTTGAAAATGATAAGGGGTCATGAGAAATGGTATATATATACAAACTATTTTCATTACCACTAATGAATGAGTTTTTGATATATATTTTATGTTAGCCATTGAAATTCTTGGTAAATGTTGATATAGTCTTCGGTTGGAGTATGAATTCTCTCCAAAATTCCCCCGCACCTATCCTCGTTCCCATATCGGTTTTTTTTTCTTGTCCTAGTCCCTGTGAATCCCTCAAGTCCCCATGCGGGGACGTTGTCAATGACAAAATCACAAGGCACAAAATATTGACATGAAGACTCTTGTGAGAATCCGCAAAACATATAGATCGCCTGGTCCGGATGAGGAAGGATTAGAGAAGACGGCTTTGCTACATAGAGGCATTGTCTTAAAGAACTTAAAAAAAAAAAAAGACAATAACATTCGAATGTGTTCAAATCTTCCACACTTGCTACAAGATCTTGAGCTCCACGTCAAAATCGGGATTTTGCTTTAGGTCGAAAGGGAAGAACGAAATCGAAAATCGTAAAATCTCAATCAAAATCGTAGGATTTAGAATCGATATAAGATATCACAAAAGCGCAATCAAAATTGATGAATTCTACCAAAATAAAAATAATGCTAAATGTATGTTATAAATTATATATAGTTATAAATGACTCAGTTTAAAGTTCACAAAATACTTATACATAAATGACTAAAAAAATGGGCAAAATCCTCCAAAATCCTTTAAAATCCTACTATTTTGTATAGATTTCACAATATTGTGCGACTTTACTAGGATTTTGTCTATTGTAGGATTTTGCTATGGATTTGAGTCGTTAAAGGTGGAAAAAGTCGCAAAATCCTGAGTTTTAGAATTTAAGTTAAAATTTTGACAACAATGTAATAAACTCTCCATCTCCATGTGAGGTCGTTCAACCAAGATCACCAACAAATGTTCTTCCCAAACAAATTAGGGTAAGCAAATCCGCCAGCAAATGTTCTTCCCAAACAAAAAGACATCTCCTTCAACCGAGAATCCAAATCCACTTGTCTCATTTCACGAACATAATTGACTATTTGTCATGTATTCTGCACTAACTTGAATTATATCTTATTATTATACAATATTGTGATATTATAAAATATTTGTGTAAAATTTAATGTGAAAGATTAATTAGACAATTGTGTAATATATACTAATAAAGTAAAATGAAAAAGAAAAAAAAAAACTATCGTAAATCTTTTTTTTTTTGAAGGAATCGTAAATTTTTCTTGTTATTGATAGATACAATTTTAAACGTTTTCCTTGCTTTTACACGGGTTCTACTTGAGTGACATTAAGGGTGTGTTTGGTTGTGAAAAGAAATTAAGAAGGGAGAAATAGGTGAGAGAGAATATGGTAAGAGAGAAAGATAAGAAAAATAGAGTAGATTTGATGTGTTGTTTGGTTTAAAAGAGAGAGAAGAGAAATATAAGAGAGAGAAGTGTTGATCATGTTTAAAAATACTAAAATACCCCTTCATTAAAAAACCTATCAATCTCACATTTTAATTTTACTTAAATTAATTTCAGTTAATTAATTAAGTCATTGTTTTTTTTATTTGGTAACCTAAAATATAATCAAATTAATTAAATTATTCAAATGGCTTTAGGATTATTCTAAAATGGTTTTTTTAATTCATTAAATTAATCTAAAAAATTAAGTAATTAAGAGTTAAATTAATATTTAATTAACGAGAAACGGAGGATGTATACTAGGGAACAAATATTTATGTGTTACTCTCCTCTTTGAAAAAAAAGTGGGTTACTCGCTCCTTCTTTCAAAATAAAATGTGTGTTATATATTTTTTTTAAAAACTATTTATGTGTGTTACTTTCTTTTGAAGGAATGTGTGTTACTAAAAAAATCCATATTTACCATAAAATAAAATATAAAAAACCATACTTATGTGTGAAAAAAGATATGTCACTGTACGTGGAACAAAAGCTTAGTAAGAAGAATACTAGTTTGCAAAATGCTGTAAAAAAAAAAAAAAAAATTGAAAAATAAACAAAAATGAGGAAAGGTGGGACAAGGGTATATAGTGGAAAGTGGAAACAAAAGTAGTGTTCCCCCAACTCTCTCTCTCTCTTCCCACATCAGCGATGAAAAGACAAAGGGATGGGTCCCACCATAATCATTTCTCTCTTTCTTATTTCTTAGCATATCGAACAGAAGAAGTTTGATATATCTCTCCAATTTCTCTCAGCAATTTCTCTCTCCCCTATTTCACTACAACCAAACACAGTGTAAGTTTGGTGGTATTGATGACTTTGGCTCTACTACTCTTTTAACTAACTGTTCTCGAAAATTGTTGTTCACACATTTGATAGGGTTGAAAAACACATGTAAAAGAAGAAAAGTCTCAGCGGTAATTAACCGTCGAATTGTGAAGAAACCGGCTGTAGTTAACTCCCGAGGAAAACCTCGGCAGTTAACTGCCGAAGGAATGAAAAAAAGAAAGGACAAAAAATGTGTTCTTCTTCCACTTCAATCGCTTTTTTTGTTTTCTTTCTTTCACAACCACAAACTTCACTTTTCTTCTTCTTCCAAATCAAACATTGTGCTACACTTTGCAAGGGTAACCGAAGAAGAACAACAAAATCCACCTCCAAACACAAATTAAAGATTGTAAATTCTATTAGATTCATTGAAACAAATAAATTCGAAAATGAATTGAAGAAAACTGTTCATATGTGAATTCCTCAGGTGTGATGACAGATTTTGGATTTTGTGTTTCCTTGTTTAGGCATCAGAAACCTGTTGAGAAAATTGACACAAGTTTTTTGTTTTTGACATAGCCATGAGTTAGGTGTGATGACGGAGGATTTTTCCGTCGTAGTCCGAACTGGAGGTGGAACCACAAAGGACCACCGTCGGAGATGACTGTGGCGGTGGACGTTAGAGCTGCGGTGGTGAAGCCCCATCTCTCTGCAGCTGCTCGTTTTATGCCAATTGTTCCAGGAAGCTTGCATATTTTCAAATGATTTCCACGGCACTTAAGTGCCGATGGATTAAATTGAATTTCGGCAGTTAACTACCACCGGATAGTTTATGCGGCAGTTAACTGCCGAGGGGGCATTTGAGTAATTTATAGGTGTGTTTCAGCCTTCTATAATGTGTATACAACAATTTTCACTTTTCTCTCTAGTTAAAGTAATTTTTAACTATTTACATATCATTCTCTCTTCAAAAATACGCTAAAGTCACCAATATCATCAAATTTCAATGTCATGTATTGTCCGTTTTCACACCCTGTGTTTAGACATCTTTATTGAATACATCTTCTCTTCCTTTAAAAAATGACAAATTAAGCATACATAGGCTTATGATTAAAAAAAGAAAAGAAAATAGAATTTTATACGTTGCTAAACAGATCTCTATAGTCATTTTTTATATATGAATCGTGATGAATGTGTGCACATGTTCAAAATCACTAATGAAGTTTTCACATGCATGAAAGGCTATTCAACAAAAGGAATTGACGACCGTACGTAAGCAATATTTCTATTTGTCAAAATCTATACTTGACTCTTTAGATCATACTTTGAAAAGGTAGGTAAATGTTTGACCACGACTATTTTACCCAAAATGGTACACATGCACGTAAGAAATTGAGAAATGAGAAATATATTTTTTAATAATCAGATTTTTAATTCAAAACAAAATGATTTCTTAGGAAACCATAGTAATTTACGGTAAGTTGCTAATACTTATCAAAATATTATAATTAAGTGATCACATACGTACATATTGATTGAAAAAACTATAAAATGCACATACGTGACTTTTTAGATTTAATTTATGAGGGTGGAATTAGTATTCATGATTGCTTAGTTGCATAAACATTAAGATTCTCACTATTGTTCTTATCGAAAGCATGTGCGTCAAAATACTGTTGCGCGTGACATCCAATATCTGAAGAAACGACTGTTGAAATGTCCAACCAGTGATGAACAAAATGCCAAATGCAACCAAAGAAGTCACAATCCAAAAGAAGATGGTTAATCGATTCGTCTTGAACGCAACCACCTGAGCACATAATAGAATTGGCAGGAAGAACTTCTTTACGCCTTAGATTGCCTTTTGTAGGTATTATGTTTTTAATTGTCCTCCATGCAAAAAGTGACACCTTGAATGGTACCGGTTTACTCCAAATTAACTTTGAATGCATTTTAATTGGAAGCTCATTAGCAGCCGTAAGAATACGATAAACACCCTTTACCGTGTAATCTTCAACTGAATCATGTTTTCAAGTCCACTTGTCATTTATGTTATCCTGAAGAAAAAAAAATGTCATCAAGATTCTCCGGAACATTAGTTAACATGACATTTCTGATTCAAATAGTTGATCACTATATATATTGACCTATTCTGTTACCGTTTGGTTCTACCTTCAACATCTAACTATGGACCCACCAAAACAAATGAATGAATTGGACCCCTCCATCAAATTTTGAATCCTGCTAAGAATCTTGGATGCCTATTTGGAAGTAAGCAGTTGCATCATTTTCATTGGACTCCAGTCCCACCATATATATAACATTACTTTGATATCAGCTTTTTAGGCACTGTCTGGTAGTGGCTGGCTCAATAAGTATAATACTCCCAAATAATTTAGTGCAGTCTATACTACAAATGCATCTTTTAATAAACTCTTGGGAGATTCATTTTACATTGTTAATTTGAAGACAGAGAGTCTTACATCTGAGTATAACTATATGTTCAATGTTGCTGTTTTGCTCAATTCATTAAAATAATGATTGGTAGTTTATGTAAAATGGCAAATGAGATTTATAAATTGCATTATTCGCTCTTGTTCTCAAAATTAAATGATTTAGCAGTCACAAAAATGAGGGGAAAAAAGTGAAATGACAGATGGTTATGAATCATTAAAGGGAGAAAGTTAAAATTATTGGCTTGGTCCAAACACAGTAGAAACTAGTAATAGGATAATGTTAAATAAATTGATTGTATCTTATCTTAGGAATAGCTTTTGGGATAAGAATGGGTTAATAGGATTCCAATCTAATCGGTAAAAGTTGCCTTTTGTATTAGTAAGGATCATTGGTATGATTTTAAAAGAATAAATTGATTGATTAAAGAAGATATGGAAGAGTTCATAGATGCAAGTAACGTTGTACACCAGCAAAAAAACTGCAAATTCATTGGACACTTCAACCAAGCATAGGTATTGGACCAAAGATAAACAATACAAGTAACAAAGCTAAAAATATTGTAATAATTTGATTTATTTTAATAATGTGCCAACTAAATTAAGATAAAAACACAGCAAAATACTTCAATCCATAGTTTTGAAAACCGAAAGGGTAACAGGTTCGTTTGCAAAGTTGGATCGGTCATGTTATTGAACCAGTGCAACTAATGCGAACCGGCGAGAATCGGTCAAACCGGCGAATTTTTGAGCGGACCGGGTCAATGTTTTTTTTTATTGAATGAACAACTATTTTATATATTAAAAAAAAGAGAAAACATCGCAGCCATGGATTGAACATGAGACATGGATATATGATGGGGTTTCTCTTCACCTCTGCACCATTCGCTTAGTTGTGATAAGTTTTGGATGATATTATTTATATATATTTAAAATACCAAATGCTGTGAATATATATGCATCCTATTTTTTTTTTTTTGGCGTTATGATTATATATGCTTCAATTCAAATTTTAACATGTATATTTTCTTTTTTTTTTTTAATTTAATTTTATCTTGATAATATATAGTAAAATAAGTGTTTCTAATTTATTATACTCATAAATTTATGTGTTTGATCAAATAAAAAGATAATTATGTTATAGTCGATGGACTTAAATTTGAAGAACAAATTTGAGAAATGTTAATTTATTTGATGATTTCTTTAATATTTATTAGTGTTATTTTTATTTGTTTAGACCGAGTCAACTTATTTAATACAAAGATCAAAACTATATTGAGACCGAGTGAAATGATCGAGTCATCCGATTTTTTCAAGCAGTTTGACCAATGTCTTAGTGGTTCGACCAATGATCTAATGACTCACTACCTTCACCGAGTCGATGACGGATCCAGTTTTTAAAACTATGCTCAATCCAATGCTACACACAAAGAGGG
>Ga0228710_1000977_pt1 | contig 40915 bp, 16 predicted proteins | sample MedpolnodulmetaG_FD_177995 | JGI IMG/M metagenome (GOLD analysis project Ga0228710, IMG submission 177995) | Root nodule microbial communities from Medicago polymorpha collected in Santa Monica, California, United States - pink nodules | ecosystem: Host-associated > Plants > Roots > Nodule... | reverse complement strand
CTCATTATTTTTAAAAAATAGCACCAATAATAATATTTATTAATTTCACCTACTAACATATTTTAATAAATTAAAATATAAAATGGGGTGTTACATTAGTCATACAAAGTTGTTTAAGAAACAAAGATGGAAAACAAAATATTTGTGTACGTTGCATGCATGAAATACAAATTTGTGAAAATATGGATTTTTTTTATTGTAGTTTCAAACAAACTCATGAAACGACTCGATCCAAACCAGTTAGTTTAGTTTGATTTCTTTTTTGAAAAATAGTAAAAACCGAACCAAACCAATGAATATTTCATTGGTTCGTACATTTGGTTGACAAAAAATCGATCCAAACCGAACCTTACACCCTAGAGATAGGTACTACTATCGATGATAATCTTATTCAAAAGAAAAAGACTAAATTGCATTTTTGGTCCCTTAACTATTTAATTAGTATCACTTTGGTTCCTTAATTAAAATTTGATTTATTTTGGTATCTTAACTTTCTCTCCGTTATACATTTTAATCATTTACGTTAGTTTTAATTCAAAAATGTTGGGGTTTCTTCATTTTCATATCATTTCCATCAACCTTCAACAACAATAATGCCAGAAAAATTTCAGAAGAAAATGAAGAAACCCTAACATTTTTGAATTAAAACTAACGGAAAAAACCAAAATATGTAACGAAGAGAAAATTAAGATACAAAAATAAATCAAATTTACGAAAAACATAATCTAGCAAAAGAAAAAATATTCCATTAATAAATAAACCGGTTAGACCGGTCCGATTTACGAAACTTCTAGGGTTTTTGACTTTGTCTTATGAACAAGTTGAAGTAATAAATAACCAGCGGTTCATCGCAATCACATTTTCTGTGAAATCATTTTGTTGAAAATGGCAATGGCAATGAGATCAGCACTGAGTCGAGGGATCGTGACTCGTTCAATGGATTCAACATCTCGTGGAGCTTCTTCTCGCTTCTTCAGCGGCAAAGGTAAGATTCTTAGCGAGGAAGAACAAGCCAAAGAAAACGTCTACATTCAGGTACTTCATTTCCCCCTTTTTTCTTCATCCTTTTTTAGATCCAATTCTTGCTTCTGAAACGGTTGATTTTTGTTTGTAGAAATGGGAGAGGGAAAGGTTGGAGAAGCAGAAGCTAGCGGCTGATAAGGCTAAGGCGGAGAAACCTACAGATAATGCCGATAACAAGGTACAAAATTATTTTCCTCTTAGGTTATTGATTTCAATATTTCTTTATGCATATTTTTTGTCTGATTAAAACCAGATTTACGATCTATTATTACTGTGTTAGTTAGTTACCGCTTCTGATATGAACTTTTGATTTGGTGTACTTTCGGTGGATTTGTTACTTTCTGTTTAGTGCAAATTTTAATTTCATTTTTTAGTTTTGAAGCTATTTGAAATTGTATCATATGATGGTTCCTATGATTCATATCTTCAAATTTATTCATTTTTTTACGCTTATTTCACGCACTAAAGCTTAGGAAGATGTTCAGCTAAATGACAATTTGTTTTGTAGCTCCCAATATTCTGTAACTTTGACATGAATATGATGGATGTTATTTTTTGTTTCACCACTCTTAGCTTTCTTAAATTCTTGGACAAATCGAGTTTTGTTTCTTTTACCAAGGTTTGAACATATTTTTGCTTAACGTGGTATTACACGTGGTGATGACATGAGTATGGAACCTGTAGTCGTGTTTCATGGACTTGGATATCACCGTCATTTGGTGGATTCATTGTTCAGACATTACCTAGCCAGTAACACTCTTTTTAGAGGGGGAAGCCCTCACTGTTTATTCATTACCTAGCCATGAATACACTCTTTTGAAGGTGGATTTGACTTTCGGCGAAACTTGTAATTTGACCCAAGTTTCAATGAAATCGAATTATCCTTAAGTAGTTGAGTGAAACTAGAAATGGAATTGGAATGGCAAGGCAGGAGTAGTAATAATTATAATAGCATTCTTCAAAACAGAACACGTTATTTTGTAATTTGTCACATTTTTTTAGAAATTTATGCCGTACCCTTTTTGAAAAGAGGAAGGGATGCTAGACTCGGTACTAACTAGCTAGACCCTTCCTTTTTTTTTCTTCTCATTTTGGGGATTGGATTGCAAATTGTCTATCACCTCTTTTACTCTATAAACAACTGGAATATTTATGGAATGAGTCAAACCCTTACATTCATCTCTCCACAGTTTTGCTATCAACTAAATGCTGTTTAATGAAATGATATACCCTTAAACGACTGCAACCACATTCTTCACTTTTAAAATGCCGATGTTCGACACAGATTTTTTCTTGCTAAATATTTTGTATGCTTTAGCACATTTTTTGGTTATAATTCCATGTTACTGTGAATCAAGGGGTCTATTGCAAATTGTTTGTTGCATGTGCCTTCCATGCACAGCAGGGGGTTGGTTTGCCCCTTACCATGGTCTGCAGTTGTGCACTTAAGATAACTAATCTAAGGGGTAGTTGAATCTTCCATCAAGTTCACGTTTTATTAATATGTCATATATGGATTCAGTTATCCGACTGAAATTGAAAGTTCTAGAATTATTTATTGCTTTTGTCTTAAAGCAATTTAGTCACATTTAAGTTTTACTGCTGTGGTGACACTGGTTATTTGTGTATTGCTTCATCATCAGTTTAACACTTTTCTATCTCTTTATTTGAATGTAGAAACCTGATGGGACTCAAAAGAACTGATTTTATCGGTCATGCTAGCCGTCAAGGTCACTTAAGGGAAGTAATCATGAGGAATAAAACACATTGACTCTCAGTGAACTCTTGTCTTTGTATAGAACTATAGATTGTCTATTTTCGTTTATTTGTAGTTTCGTCAATGGTGATGAATGAGACCATTTGGTTGCATCCATCATGTTTGGTACATTATGTTATGAAGTAATCCTTCCCTGTGATATTTTACTGGGCTGGCAGTAGGAAACGAATTAGTAATCACTAATCAGTATGCTTATAGAATTAAAAAATGTGAAATGTAATGTGAGTTTCACTATGGATATTGAGATTCAGTTGAGGAGGGAGTTCGGCTGAAGAGATTGAAGCTACTCTCAATTCTATGAAACCCCAATGCTCTCACATCACATGCATATAAAATTGTTGAATTCAGTCTTAAGATTACGATAGTAATGAAAGGGAGTGTTAGCTCCAATCTAAGGTCAGTCTAGGTGATACATGTAGAACTGTTCAATTTGGTCAATGCTCTGATCTGAAGATCTTGCTAAATAGAAGAGCTAGGCAGCTACTATACAACTGTTTTCATGACCATGGAGTGACTACACAAGCTAGTTTCACATTATAAATTTCGGTTGGGTCTAGTTTATATTTACCGTTCCTGTGCCTTCTAGTATATTTTTTAGTCTCTCATAAGTTTTCTCTACTGAAGTCTAGGGATAATTTTATTCAAGAAAATGTCGGACATAAAATGTGTGTCTCTGTCAGGTTTAAACCTTGATTTGTCGCGTAATGGGAGATTAACCCTTTTTGTCAGTCTCAACCTCAGTTGCTACTTGTTTTCTGGACACTTTCATACCTACTTGTTAGCATCAACTATATTCATTTTTGGTCCCTCAAGTGACAACAATATTTTCAATATCATCTCTGAACTCTCTAAAAGTGATTTGTGTTTGGATATAATGAATTGAACTATAACTTTATGTGTGAAAATCAATTCTAGAATCAAAAGCTACAAATCCTAATTTCAAGTAGAATCAATTCTGGAGATATAATCAATTCAACTCGATAGCAACCAAACATGTTCGAATAATTTCATCTCCAGAGTAAATTTTGGTTCCTTTAGAAGCGGAACCAAGTAAAATTACTTTTGAAATGCATGTATTCTGCATATTTTTAAAATTTTATTGTGAAAAATTCCATACAAATGAGTTTTAATAACGATTTTGAGAATGTAAAAAACGTTCGGCCATATTTTATATAAGGTTGAGCAAAGGAATGACAAACTATCATTTGATCTTTGAACGTGTAAACTATATGGATAAATTATTTGAGACCATCTATAGTCAAAACGAGCTTATATATAGGAAACATTAGTAGCTTGAGAGGGACAACAGCTTCATTTTATTCCACAATTTGGTAGATTGTCTAGTAAAATTCTAAGTTCTGATTTAGCTATGCCACTCTGAATTTTGGTAAATTTATATGTAGTATTATGTCGTTTTATTCAAGAAGCGGTTGTCTTCTGAAATATAAGAACATATCTAATGCAAAAGAGATGAAGAATAATGTTTGTTGACAACTAAGTGCAACTTAGTTGGTAAAAATACTTCATCTACATCCAAAGGTAATGTATTCGAGTCATAAATGAGGAAAATGAAGAGTAAATTATGTTTGTTATTCTTAAATTTCTTTTTAGTGTGTTAAATATAACCGGAGAATTGCTAAAATTAGTTTGATATTGTTTAAGTTAGTTATTAATTAGTATTAATTAGTTGTTAGTTTATTATTATTTTTTATTAGTTACTTTATGATAACCGTATATAGCACATTGGACATACATTATAATCACATTATGATCGTGTAAAAATGAAGAGAATTCTAACTCTTCTTAACTAGTGCCACATTCACTATGGGCAAAATCCGTGAAACTTATAGGCGCCTTGGAAACACGGGGAATCATCAATTATTAGTTACATAAAAAGTTCTGCATTATAGTTAATCAACTTTAACAAGAATTCAGGCTTTTTCCCTTGACAAGTCAAGCAAAAGAACTTTAACTTAAACAGCTTTTGACTTCCGGATGAATGTAATGCGGCATACTTTCTTTTGAACTGACAAATGGAAAAGTCGATGGTTCAATACTTATGAAATGTTTGGTTCACTTCTAAATGATCAAAATTAATTCCGAAGGCTTAGAAATAACTATTTTTATTTTTTATTTTTTTTACTGTTAGGTGTAAAATTAACATGTTTGGTTGTAAAATAAATTTTACATCAAAAACTAATTCTGCTTATAACTAGAATTTGTAGCTTTTGAATCTATAATCAATATTTATAAACCCATATATAGTTCAATCCACTTTTACCTAAATATATCTTAAACACAAATCACTTCACCTTGAACTCATTTGTTGTCAGAATCAATTTGTATAATCAATTCACTCAAAATCAATTTTTGTCACCATAGAACCAAACTTACACTTAAACCAAACCTAAAAAATTATATTGAATCCAGATTGTAAAGCAGTAATTCAATTGAGCAGAGAAAGAATTTTCCATTCCTGTTGAAATCATTCCTAAAAGTTCCCTATTTGTTTTAAGTAAACTATAACCACTAATAATTTAATTATCAACATACTCCTAGTTACTCTGTCAACTAGCAACACCATAAACTTCACAAATAAAACCAGATAAATGAAAATCTAATGCACTATGTACAAAATCACACGGCTTCTAGCACTCTTTACATTTGATAGCCATAATTTGAATACCCATATGCACTCATTTGATCTTGCAAATTGTTTGATGGATAATGATGCATTTCTGGAGACTGTTGTTGCATTGAACCACTACCAGGAGGAGGAACCCAGTTCTGATCAATAGGCACAGGAGCTGAGTTACTGTCCACCGATGTAATGTCATGAATACTTGATCTCTTCCTCTCTTTCTTCACCGAATTCTGGCGAAGAAAGTACTTTTGAGCATGGCTAGCCACCTGGGTTGGTGTTCTTGTCACAACAACATTCCTTGAAATGCTTCTCCAATCTCCTTTCCCAAATTTGGTCAGCCCAATAAGAAACAGCCTGCACAGATAACATAAAATAGTGGCGGGTTTAAATTCCTCTATGTTAAATTGCTAGTGTCGATATAGCCTCTATTTAACTACATTTTGTACTAAATAATGTATTGAAGATCAAAAGTGATTTGATCAAATTTTGCTACGCTATCTAACCACTATAACCGCCACTTGACGTGGGGGGGCATAATCACATAAAATAGCGGTGGGTTCAAATTCCGCTATGTTAAATTGCTATAGTGTCGGTCGATATAGCCTCCATTCAAGGACATTTTGTACTAAAAAGTGTATTGGGGATCAAAAGTGATTTGATCTAAAAAGTGTATTGCGGATTAAAAGTGATTTGTTCAAATTCTGCTACGCTATCTAACTACTAGTAGAACCGCTATTTGACATCATTGTTTAACATGAATACACCGGTTTTTTTATGGCATGAGCAAACCACAAAATTTGAGGGTTTAGATCATCTTCAAATGCATGTCTTTCAATGCATATATTTGATGATAAGTATTTTTGTCAAATTTTGTTGCTTTTGATTCTAATTTCAGTTTCTTAGCAACTAAATTTGAATTAATTATAAAATAACTAACATTATAATGATTTTCCACTTCAAAACTAATATTTTAAAAAATTGTAACATAAACCCAGAAACCCCCCGAAAACAGATTAAAATTGATTTTTTTTTATTCCCATCCCTTAAAATTATGGCATCCAATTCCAAAAAGTTATGCGAAAGAGAAAAAAATAAATAAAAAACCAAAAAAAAATCAAAACCCCTAAACCCGGAAAGAAAGAAAAAAAAAACCTAAATTGAATTGAAGTAAAATCTTTGAGAATCTTGATATACCTGTGTTCTTCTTCAGTCCATGGAGTTCCTTTCTTCCTCTCGTTATCACCGCCATGTCTCGGCTTCGAACCAAACGAAATTTGATTCGAAGAATCCCATTCAGCCAATCCACCACCACTCACAGCCGATTCATCAGAATAACTCGGCACCTCAACCCGACCCGAATCAATTTCCAGTATATCATGAACCAAAGCTTCATAGTGATCCCTAATTTCCGCCGCAGACTTACCAGGAACTTGTTCGGCGATCTTCTCCCACCGGTCCGGCAAATCCTCCGGCACCAACAACAGAGCTCGCTCGAACAGCTTGTCATGGTCTCGAGTCCACTGAGTTGGCTGAGTCGGCCACCGCGTCGTGGCGGCGGTGGTAGCAGCCATAGCAACTGACTCCCGATACATCTTTTTTGTCGTTTTGTTAGTTGAATTCAAAAGGTGTGATGGTTTTGTTTTATAGAGAGAGAGAAAGAGAAATAATCGCTTTCTACGAGATTTCGCTTCTGCGTTTGTTGAGAGATTTTCAGATTAACGCGTTTAATATATATAGAAGAGGGAAAATTGAAACAAAAAATATTGAATTTTTTTAATTGATTAATTATTGAAAAAGCTATTTTAATTTTTAGGTTGGGGTTTGGGAAAATCTGTTGTGGTGGGACCAGCTAATCAGGTTTTCAATAGCAACACGTTTTTGCTTTAATTGGATTTTTCCTTTTTTTTTCTTCTTTACTTTGTGTCTCTACGAAGCTGTAGTTTAGTTGTATAGTGCATAGTGACATGGAAACACCGTTTCACCTGTTTTTGGTGATTAATGACAATTAATCATATTTTTTTCTTTGAGAGAATCATCGTTTTATTTTATTGTGCACTTCCTCCGTTCTTAAATATAAATAAATTTTATTTTTTAATTCATTAAATTAATGATGTATATGGCTCATTGCTTATATTTAAGCATGAAGAGAGTATTAATGAAGATAAATCATTTCTAAATCTCGTATCTTTTCTTTTTATTTTTAGAAGGGTTAATTAAGTTTTTAATCCCCGTAAATATTCACAGTTTTATTTTTAGTCGCTATAAAATAAAATCATATTTTTTAGTCCCTGTGACATTTTCCTTAAACATTTTAGGGACCAAAACTATTGATGGAAATTTTTTACAGGGACTAAAAGTGCTGATGAAAAAATTTATAGGGACTAAAAATACTGATGGAAAATTTTATAGGGACTACAAAATGTAATTTTATTTTGTAGGGACTAAAAGCAAAACTGTGAATATTTATAGGGACTAAAAACTTAATTAACCCTTTTTAGAATTTAATGACAATGCAGTTATTGTACTAAAATATTTTTAGAATTTGGGTAAAAAAATTTGGGTTAAATATGTTTTTGGTCCTTATAAATATACCAACTTTTCGTTTTAGTCCCTCTAAAATTTTTCTTCGATTTTTAGTCCCTAAAATTTTTTCCATCTTCACTTTTGGTCCCTCCTTTAAAGTAAACTCATATGTAGAATTCATATTTTTGAATAAAATTTTGCAGAAAAATTCATAATATTATAAGAATCTCTCCCAAAAAAAAAATAGATTTTTTTAACAAAACATGAATTTAATATGAATTTTTATATTTTTTATGGTTAAAAATTCATATTAAATTATGTTTTACTAAAAAATTTTAATTTTTTTGGGAAAGATTTTTACAATATTCTACACATTTATGCACAATTTCATTAAAAAAAAATACTAAAATTAACTCAAAAATAGGGACCAAAAGTAGTGATTGGAAATTTTATAGTGACTAAAAGGTGAAGGAAAATTTTAGAGGGACTAAAACAAAAAGTTGGTATATTTACAGGGACCAAAAATATATTTAACCTTTTTTTTAAGTAAGAATTTGGGTAAAACTTAGTCTGCTTGGTTTCGTGGTAAAAAAGTATAAGAATTTTTTTTTGAAAAAAAAAAGTATAAGAATTGGACCCTCTAAAAAAGTATAAGAATTAAATTAAATATTATTTCATTCAATCATATAAAAATAGTTAAATTCGATCATATAAAAGTTTAAATTTAGTGTTTGTTAATTTTATGAAAATATTTTATTTTTTAAAATTTGTGATATAATAGATTTTTTAAAAATACTAAATTAATAAAGGAAAATAATAGATTTTTAAAGTAGGACATTGTCTTACATTAATTTTGTGTAAACCGGGTAACTTGCAAAGATTAATCCTTCGAGACTAGTAAAACCTAAATAAGCGTTAAAATTTCCCTGAAATTTTAACGCTAGAATATTAAAATAGGACATTATCTTACATTTCTTGAAACATTTAAAAAATTAAATGTTTTTGTCAAAAGAGGTCAACAATAGTACCAATAAAACAAACGAACACCGTAAAAAAAAAAAAACAAACTGGTAGTGATCAAGTTTTTCTACTTCATTATAATTTTTTGAATTCACTCTAATAGCAAAGCCAGGTGTTTTTTTATGCCCTATACCTGGATAGAGTCCACTTCAAATTGCAAGAAGTAGGCTCCTCCTACGAGCATATCAACTTATCTTCCAAGGTTTTGACACCGTCCTTAATCTCTTGAAACTTTTGAAAAATGAATAGAGAAAGTTTCATTAATTCTAAAGTAAAAACTCTACATTTGGTTTTACATTGTCGGTGTCTCCATACGTGACTCCATCAACGACTCTACAAGTGATAAACAATATAATTTATAATTTTTCTATAAAATAACAGAATATCGTCAAATTTTATGCAATCATATTTAGAAACACATACTTTTTAAAAAGTCTCATAAAACAGAAAGTAATATGAATTTCACTTCCGATCACACACAAAATGCATAGATAATCAATAAAGAGTCATTACAATCTCAACACGTGCATTATGAATTAAGATAAGCAAACACTGACAAAATTAATCTAAGACACGTCAAAGTTCGAGAAGTTATCCTTTCAATACGTTAAGACAATGACCATGTTGTCGTCAAATCCAAATGCAAGCTACATGTGCTAGAAATATCAATAAGCAGTTTTTCTAACAAGCCTCATTTAGAAGCATCTTGTACGCAACCGGATCTCGTGATGCATAATAAACATTTTAATCAATTTTCAATTTCTTTACTGTTATTTGAGAGGAGTTAACCTTGATTGTGCTTACAAGTGCTATGGTCGTGGAGAATGTACATAATTAGTTTTGCCAATTTATGTATTTGGCTTGAAGACAAAAATGATTAGGATAACAACGGTAAACTTTGCAAATTTGTAAAAGTGGAATTTGTTTTAGTGGGACTTCATCTTTTCATTCCATTGTTCTTAGTCAAACCGACATCCATAAATTAGTCCTTAGGCGAATAGATTCCTACTCCAACCGTCTTTACGTTTAGCATATTAACTAGAGAATATTCTTGCTCGGTAAATTTATCCATAGAAATTCAGAATCCACAATTATCTACGGAATCTCATGCTTTAGTTTAATTTTTAAATATAAAAAGAAGAGTAGTGATATCTGTACATCTTTTTCTTACGATTTTTATGACAACTTTATTTTTCTCTCATATAATTGATCAATAACAATAGAGATAAAAAGAAAGAGAAAGAGTAAAAACATAATGTGAGTATGAGAGAGAAAGTTGTCAAAAAGTTGTTAGAAAATTGTTGTACAAATATCATTTCTCTAAAAAGAAAGGGGGTAACTCAAGGATTGGAGATTAAGACAGGTTTCGATGCGCAATATAGATTACACTGCCAGACGACCTAGTCTATTCTACATAAGACCATCCACAATGGTGGGTTCTTCACCTATTTAGCACCACATTAAATAGGCATCTCCATTGTGGAGAATAATATATGGGTGGCTATGGAAGCACCCCCCTCTCTCTTCATTTTCATGGGTCCTATTTAATAAATCTTAATAAAATAAAATGTTGTTAAAATGTAATGATATAAAATTATTTGTGGGACCTATTTAATAATTTATTTTGAGGTGCTGCGTTGGAGAAAAATGGTGCTTATTAAGTATTGCTGTAAAATGAGTGATGTGAACGTATGAAAAAATATAAGCACCTAATTTAGGGCGCTCTGTTATGGATGGTCTTAGGTTCGAATAATTTTTTTTTTTTAAGGAAGGTTCGAATAAGCTATGAGACCACTTTTTTCCTTTCAAATATACATAATTAAAGTTTTTCAATAGCATATTAGCAAATTGATGTGCTATATAAACACAACTTATGACATCAATCAAAATACGAAACATTTTAATATATGGTGAACCCTATTATTTTTTATCATTCAAAAACTTAAAAAAAAATAAGTATGTTCCTTCAAAAACTAAATAAATAGGAAAAGTATTTTTATAACACAAATACACAATTGTGGCACTATTCAATTTGACCACTTTCTTAGCTAAAATGATATACCCCATCAATCAAATTTTTAACATATATCACGTTAATCTTTTTGCCTATTTAAGAAGTTTGAGTAATTCAACTGAATTAAATTAAAAACTAAGAAATTGAAAATCTTAAGATTCGACGAAAAAAATCATTGAAACAAATCGTTAAAGTAATGTCTCCTTAGCAATAGCTTGCTCATTTTATTATTTTGTTTTTTATACCATCTTGTTCATTTTATTAAGAACCAACAATACGTCGGTACCTATTATTAAAAAATAAAAAACGTACGTCGGTACCTCGTGTCTAATATTGACTCTGAAATTATTTCTATGAAATATCTCTTATTGACTGACGATTTAAATATTTTGTTTTCCTAAAAAAAAATTTGTTTGTTTTGAGATACAACAATATTTTAAAATAGGCATTGTTTGTTTGTGCGACAAATATTTTTATGCACAATCCTTCCAAAAAAATATTTTATTTTATGGACAAAATCGTTTTCTCGTTGCCAACCGGAGTTCTGCCAGACAAACGAGTGTAAGCACGTCCTATTCCATCCGTACAAGTATTCTTTAAGTAAAATATGCAAAGAAAAAACAAACTCGATTGAATAAAATAACATGCATGAGACTCGTCGAAATTAGGACGATGAACATATTAATTTTTCATTTATGTTAGTGTTGTTGAAATTAAAACACTTGGAAAATATATCAGTATCGTAAAGGAACAGAAGTACCAAGACCATATATGTAGGTTATAGTCCTTCCTTATAAGATTTAATTACCAGTCATGAACACTTTAATTATATTTAAATCTAACTCCTTTCTTCCTCTAACCATTGTTTTAGAGTGTTATGACTTATGAGGAGTATTTTAGATATTTATTTGAAAGATTGTGTTGTAAACTTTTCAAATAGTGTAATTCTCTGATAGTTATTAGAAATTGATTATGGTTTTTTTTTGTCCTTTTGGTTTGAAGTTTTCACATGAGAAAAGAGTTTTGATATTGTAGGATCGTTGTTTCAGAGAGGCCCTGACTAGGAGATGTTTGATATTTAAGTGGTCTATTGTGAAGTACGTGTGACATAGAGAATTTTAATGGAAGAATTAATTTTGACTTGTTGAAAATGCAAGTTAAAGATGTAATGGTACACTCATGATCAACAAGGCATTGGAAAGAATTTTTTTTTGACATGGACAACGAGACTTGAGAGGAACTAGATTTGATAGTTGCAAGTTAGTCGACCAATGAATTTTGAGAGAAACTCAAATGAGTATTTGAGATTGATTCTTGTTCAAGGAGATATCGATTAGAAATCAATGCAGTTAAGATTGATGATATAAATAAAAACATTGAGACTCAACGATGCATCACATCTTTCTTGTATCAAACTTGATTTGGTATATAGGAAAGACACTTTGAGCTTTGAAGAAGTGGGCAAAATAATGCACAAAGAAAGATAGTTAAAAAGTGAGAATAACATATTACCCTTAAGTTACAAATTTTTCATTAAGGTCTAATGTTTATTATTTTTTTGTTAGAGAATTCATAGAGCACATGAAATAATTTTTTTGTTCAACCGATTTTTTCATTAAGCAAGAGACGATGATTGAACTCATATCCATTTATTGAAGAGGCCAACTCTTCTATTAGATTGACAAATTCATTCTTGATAATTTTGATAGAAAGTTAAATGATACTTTAGAATAGAAATGCATCATTTATTATTTTTTCTTCACTATTATACTCTTATTTATTAAATTTCATCCAATTTAAATATTCTACTAACTACAATAATAAGGGTATTTTAGTAAATGAAACTAATTGTACAATAGAAACCAAGACAATTAATCATTTTCTTAAAGATCGTGTACAAACTTTAACTATTACAAAACTTAAAAGACTATTATTTTGAAGTAAAGAGAGTATTTAATGCAAAAAAATGCTAACAAGTATTATTAAGACCTTGTTTAAGCATTCAAAAGTATAATTTTTACATTGAGAATTGTTTACTTACAACTTTTACAAGTGTTTTACTTGTATTTTCAAGATAAAATTTTTTATTATCATTTTTTTAAGGGAAATACTAAATAGTGCTCTTGGAACAATGATTAAGATGATAAAAATAGAAACATTATATTGAAAAATGGTGAAAAATGAAGAATTTAACTTTTTAAAAGTCAAAACATTGTAGAATTTAATGTAAATCTACTACTTTTGGTTTCCATAACCATTGCCCTGAGGGTACTGGTTAGCAAAACCCTTTTTTTAAACAATACACTTAGGACACCTGCTAATAAAACCTTTAACGTAAGATTTATTGGTAATTCCTTGTTTTAGAGAAAAATAAATAAGCATGAGCAGAAATAGGAAAGTAACTAGTGGAGAGGGGTTTGGTGAGGCTGTGGGGGGGCGTGATTCGTAAAGCACTGAGAAAATGTCGGCGAAGACCTGTAGGATAATGACGTGTCATGATAAGCACGTGTCAGTTGATAAAAGCATCCTGCTGACAGAGCAAAGGTCCCACATCTGATTGGGTCTTAGAAAGAACCGTCAAATAGAAAAAAGAATCCAAATAATAAAACCGAACCGAAAGTAAAACTGTAGGAATTTGGGCCACGTGGATCCCACTTGGAATTATGCTCGTGGGCGTCTAGCTTCGTTTTGGATAAGATCGAATTGTCACGTCATTCATTAAGCCGTTTTTTCTTTGCATTGCATTTTATGATTTCGTCGCCAAAATACATGCATTGCATGGTGTCTGCAATGCACCTAAGTTCTGTTATACACAGCAATGTATATATACCCTTTCATTCACACGAAGAAATACATTAAATAAAGTATGTGCTTGCACGTGATTTTATGAATGACAAATGGAGATTGTTAGGGTTAAGGTGGTGTCATGCATGACCATATTAATACGTGGTTTATGGAACATTGATATTTAAAATTGTTAAAGAATTTGACATAATTTACAAAAAATCACTGTCTTTAAGTGAAACTAGGATTCTGTATATTTTTATGGTCGAGGCAGTAAACAGGGTAGTATTGATTTCACAAGAATAATATAAAACGATTTAATTGAATAGTATCCCTAACTTTTACGAACACAGTTAGAATTTGAGCAATTATTAATATAAAACTTTCCTTTGACACATTCAAATAAAACACTAACCTTCTTTCAAGTAATTTTTCGAGAAATTCTAATATGATCACATGGTTAAAGAAATAGTGTTTGGTCACACACACACAAAGAAGCATTTTTTTAATAATAAGGAGGAAATTGATAAAAAAAATGATTGAAAATTTTGAAGAGAATCTTTTTATGTGTGTCCAAACATTATTGATTTGGTCTTGTGACCATGGAAGAATACCTCTAATTTTTCACTCCTTTCATCGTAAGGAGCGATATGTTATTCGGATATAAAAAAAATTGAAAAATAATACGGATCAGGTAAATATTTAATCTCATTGGTTCACAAGTCACCTAAATACTTAATCTTATTGGTTCACGAGGGGAGGCTAAGAGACCACCAACATTTAGGCCAAAACAACAATACAAGTGAAAGTGTCGTCACACTTTCATCAAATATCTCAAGACAATAGACTTATGGGTTATCTCATTTATAAAATGTTTAACCTCTGTTTTTTCATATAATGTGGGACGTGTAACTTACAATTGCACACAAGAAATCAACCACTAAAGAGAGAAATAAAGATAATGAAGTGAGAAGAAGAAAAAGATGAGAAAATCAATTGTAGCATGAGTGTAGAAAAATTTAATGCGTGCAACTGCAGGTGCTCGAAATCTAACAATATATTTTGCCATTCCACAAAAATGCATCACTTATAAATTTTGTTGAGGATGATTGAAATTATTGGAATGAGATTAAAATATATATATTAAAAAGCTGGTTAAATAAGTGTTTTTGGGTTAACTGCAATCTCAGGCTTAAATGAAATTGCAGTGTACGGTGTAAAATTTTTGCCTTTGACATTTTACTAGATGAATGAGTTTCTTTTTGACTTTGAAAAGAATAGTTTTTAAATTGTAGGCCTTGGTGGTGGGCGATAACGAGTACGAACCATTTTTCATATACGTAAACTCAAAGAAGACTAAAGATTAATTTATGGGTACACATACACATGTGAGAAAAGAATAGGAGGAATAAATGATTTTTTAAGCCTTTCTTGATGTAACAACAGAATCAGCAGCCTCTTTGTGTTTGACCTTTCACTCAATCCCAGAATGCCCGCGAAATTCCTTTGAGCATTTTCTTGCTTGCAGCTGAATCAAGCCACCTTATAACTTAAGAACCACACATCTTTTGACCTGTCTTTATTTTCAAGGGAGAAATCAAAACCCATATAGTGTGGAGATTAGGATTTATTCTTTAGCATCTAGTACACTCTGCTAGGGGATCCATTAGGTTTACCTTTGGATCCTCGCTCCAAAAAACACTTACCAACAACTTTATCGATGATTAAGTGCAGTTGAAAAATATGACAATTATCTTTAATGTGATCTCCTCAATATACCATTTGCTCACTTCTCAGGATCCTCCATTGTTACATACTTCCGACAATCTGATTTGGCACTCTAAGGTCCACGTGAAGGTTTCCATTTTAGCTTGGCTGTTACTTCGAGACAGGGTGCTGACAAAAGACAACCTTCTTGGCCGCGACATCATTACAGGTGCAAACACATCTTGCTTGGCGGGATGTGGGCAGGTCGAAACAACTCAGCATTTGTTTTTACAGTGTGATATATCTAGTTCTCTTTGGCAGCAGGTTCGATCTTGGGTAGGCGTTTCTGGTGTAGACCATCAGAGTATTCCTGATCATTTTGTCCATTTTACAAATTACTTTGGTGGTCTGCGGGAGCGTCGATCTTTTATGCAGTTAATTTGGCTCATTTGTATTTAGCTAGTTTGGAATGAGCGTAATGATAGGTTATTTAATAATTCTCAAAGTTCATCTTTAGAACTCTCGGAGAAGGTTAAATTTCATTCCTACTGGTGGTTGATGGCTAATAATGCCTCTTTTGTTTTTGGTTGTCAGCAGTGGTGGTCGAACCCCTTGACATATCTGGATATCGGCTAACTACTATTTTCTTTTTATTGTGACAGCTACAGTGTAACTTTGAGAGCCTTTTTTTGTACGCCTTGTGCCAAGGATGAATCTTTGTTTCTTTCTGTGAATATAATTCCATTTTTGTTTCTTAAAAAAAAAAAATCAAATTTAAAATATCACTTATAAATTGAGGTTGATTTACTCTGACCTATAACCACCATATGCATTGGTTTTGAGCAAAAAAAATTATCCTCTCCAATCAAATGATAATCACCAGTTTAGGTATGTAAAAAAGTAATAATTTGGTTAGTGTCGGATCATTAGGTTATATGAAGCATAAAATAATTTTAAAATCAAAACATATTGACAATTTACTCCACAAAATTTCTCATATCTAAAGTAAATTTAAATTTAGAATTTAAGCAATTGCATCAAAAGGAAACATTTATGGATTCAATATATTAATATTTTTCAACTATATATGTACACAAAAAAAGAGAGATTTTCTTTTAATCTGTCTTATTAAGAAATTTGAAAACTTAAATTTGATACAATAAAACCATCTCAGGTGATTAGAAGTAGACACAAACTACAAGGTAGACACAAATCAGATATTTTGGGTTCAGTTGATCGGGTTGACATGTGCATGTGAACACCCCTCCTAAGACCTTAAATGTTTGTTTTGCTTGAAATATTTGATGTTCTTGAATTTCCTTGATAAAATTTTGTAAAAGTTGTTTGAATTTTAGGGGAGTTGTATCTGTTGAGGTGAAATTCCCGATAATAACGGATGGCTAGGCGGAGATTAAGGAATACCATGAAATTCCCGATAATGTTGAAGTTGTGTTCTCTTACTATGACAAAGATCTCTTTGGCATGTACATGTTAAGAGAAGTTGATGATCCAAGAACCTTACCGAAATTCCATAGTCGGAGTCTCTTTCCAAAAGAAACATTTTTCTTCGATGAAGGGGTTAATGATATGCTCTTGAAGATGCCTAAATTCGTTAAGTTCATCAATCCTATAATTATTACTATACCTTTTTTAACATTACTTATTTTGTTTAATAATTTTTTAATACATCTTAAATATAATTTCATGTTAATTCTAACTTAAAATTATTTATTTTACAGACAGTTTCAGACCGTTTTGGTGAGTTTCTAAGGAAAAATAAGTATGAGATGCTTGCTTGCTGCCATGATCAAGGACAATTTGAAGTGTTTCAGGTCCTTCTTCGAAACGATAAAAAATTAACTGTTGAATTGGGAATAGACTAGGACAAATTTTGCCAAGCAAATAATTTCCAGCCAGGAATCATCCGATTCAAATTTCCTACAAAAAGTGCTCATCAGATGTGTCATGTTTATCAACTCTCTATCCATGGATCAGGGTCTACTTCAAATCCTACTCAGTGAAACTTATATGTTTATTATGTGCTTTTATTAAATAAATTAACAATTATGTAATGTTCTTGTGTTAACTAGACCTTTTATATTTGTATTTGAACATAATTATTGTATAATTTCCTATGTAATTTAACTATTCGTGTCATGAACTATTAAGTGTCACTTTGTAATGTAGTAGTTAATGAAAGTTCATGTTAGTGAAATCAATGTTTTTTTTTTCTTTCCGTGACATATAATATCCAAATTTCAAACTGTTTTTTACCTTGGTACTAATTATAAAAAACCAAAGCATATAATATTACATAATGCCCATGCTTCTTAAAAGAAGCACTCAATGTAAGGTCTACTCAATAAAAGAAATCTTTTACAAATTATATATCACAAGCAAACTATTGAATGGTAAAATCATGTCAGGAATCACTAGAAATCTTAATAAAAGTTACTAAAAATTAATATATTTTACATCTTTATTCAAACTATACAAATTAACTTATCTCTACTTCCTTCTTATAAATAGACCTTCCATCGAAAATCAACTCACTTATCTCATTATCATATTTTTCATTCACATTGTTATAAACATTTTCCTTACAATCCACTAACAATGGAGTCCAATGCTTCCTCTATCAGTGAACTACCATCAAATCAAAGAAGAGGGAAGACCAGCAGAGCTCCATTGATGACAATTGAATCCAATAGACCTTCTTTTTTAGTTGTTTTCATAGAAGTATTACTAACATAACTTAATAAATTTTCTCAATAACTCTTTCATGACTTTTATTTACATGCTAGACCACTAACATACTTTATTTTATTTTTCAGATTATTTGCGAATTAGATTCACTTTTTGTTGCAGAATATTTCGATGAACTAGAAGAACAAGGGATGCTACAAGATGGTATTGGCAATTGTCAACAAGTTGAATTTAACAAAATCCTCACTGCACCAATTCTTACTACCGGTTGGCATCAATTTAGAGATTTTTATCATATCACAATGAATCCACTTATGTCTTTCACATATTTAGGTGATAGTGTATTCCAAATCAAAATATTCAATGGTTCTACATCAAAAAATGAATATCCACGTTACCATAGATTGACTACTTGCATTTCTCGAGATCTAACATTTTAACTCAAAGTTCCAGAAAATTCATTAATTAGTTCAAAATTGGTAAGCCTTTTTATATTTATATTTACTTTTGTAATATTACTTATTGCAATTTCCATTTTAATATACTCTATAAATATTTCACTATTTTATATCATTTCATTGATGTTGCAGATTTTACCAACTGATCTTGGCAACTTTTTACAAGTTAAAAACCACGAATATCTTAGATTATGTGGAACATCTAACAATGTCACAATATGTCAATTGCTATTCTTAAATGATCCACAAACAAATACCAAAACTGCTATAATTGGAAGTCGATGGAGACGATTTTGCTCATGCAATTGTATTGCTCCTGACACTCTTCTAAAATTCAAGTGTGACTCTGTGATGGCAAAAAAGATCCTTATTGTATTTAGATTAACTAGATGATACTAAAAAGTCTACTATTCTCATTACTATATTTATTATGTAACTTTGACTATGAAATATTTTGCTATGTACTTCTTACAACAAATTTATATTGCCTTTTCTTTTTAATTATTACTACCGATATATAAATATGAATACTCTCATTTAAATACAACTCATTTTTCACTATGCACAAAAAAATATTTACTTTTCCAACGTACCCTGTCGATAAGCGTGGCGAAGCCGCACTACCCGTGTTGTAGCACGGGTATCTCGACTAGTGAACACATGAAGTTAAGAACAACCATAAAAAAAAAATCTCGCTGAAAATTTTAAATAATTAAACATGTTTTTTTCTATTAAAAAAATATATAATTAGACAGTTTTCTTATGAACTCTAAAAAAGAGGTTTTCTTATGAAAAAACAATGCCCATAAATCTTGGGATTTTTCTACAAAAGTATTTTTTTTCCTTTTTTGAGTCCTCGTGAGCTTAGCTCAGTTGGTAGGGATAATGCATAATATATGCTAGGTCGGGGGTTTAAATTCTGGCCACCACAAAAAAAAAACTAGCTAATCGGACCTGAGATATCTATATTAAGTTTTTGACTAAAACATTTTATTTGAAAATTTAATCTAAAAAAACATCTTTTGAAAAACATAAATTTATCTTAAGACCCCTACCTTAGTTATATTCTAGCATACTAGTAGGATAGAACGAGAAAGCCCGGTTACTTATACGACTTTAGAAAATTACTCTTCCCACTTCTTTTTTCCGACCGTCGTTGGTCCAACCACATGTAAGTGTCGTTTGACATTTTTAAGATTGGTTGGTGGGGTTGCCTTGAGACCTTGAACCGTGTTCCTCCTCAAGGTCTGAAATTCGATTATCTCCGATGTCAATTTAAATGGACTAATTTAACTTCTAATAAAAAGATCGATTAATTGTCATTGGGGTATGTTTGTGAGCAATTTTTGAAGTGAGAAGAGTAATTTTCAAAGCTTTAATCTCCTAATAAATACCCCACATGGGCTAGGGCCAAGGCTAGAACAAGGCCAGCCCTCGAATTTGAGAAAATTGCTATTTAAGTATCATGATTTACTCTCAAGAACCCCAAACAAACTATTTCACCTGAAAGACAGTTAGCTACCATTCACCGATGAACGGTAGTTAAATGTTGTTTCAAACGTGTAATACAAGAACCTAGAACACATTCATGTTTAAAACAATAGTTAATTGTCGTTGGTCCAACAATAATTAACTTGTCATCTTTGTGAAAACATGCATTTTTAGAGTTCAAACATTAGCATGTGAAAAGTACACGAGTTTTTGTATTTGTTTACACATATCAATGATGCTTTTCATGATACATCCTCTTTCATTTGATATGCTACCATTCTAACATATAGGAATACTAAATTACATGTTATAAATGGACAAATAAGTCGGATTTCACCAATCCTAAACTCGAGGAAAATCAATAATATCTGCTTAACCCAAGATATATCATCTAGGCTCTTAAAAAAAAAAAAAAATCGAAACTTAAACTTTTTAAAACAACATCTAGATTTAACAAGCAAAAATGCTTATTTGTGGTAAAGTTGTATTTGTATTTAATGAATAATTGAATGAGTGAAAATGAAAAATGGTAACAAAGTGGAACCAATTTCTTGATGAGCTTGGTGAAGAACCATTTAACGATGAAGATGTCAAAATTACATCACCGAAAACTAATTTCATATAGTGTGTTTTCAGATAAAACACACAACTTTCGATAAGATTCCACATTTTAATTTCTTGATGAGCAATCACCCTTGCTTTTTTACTTAATACTATTAGTTGATTACTTACTTTTCACTTTTACTTCAAGGTGACAAAATAAATTGAGACCTTAACCTACATTTGTGTCACTGTCTCGATAGTTATTAGGATAGGAGGAAGACAGTTTGGCCTGTCATGTTCATTTTTATTTTGTACATAATTGATTTTTGTGGTTGATAAAGTAGTGAAATTGGTTGATGAGACAATGTAATATATTTGCTAAAAGAAATACTCCTCTTTAACAAAAGAAAGTATTGGTGTTAAAATGCGTGTTAGAACAACATTTTCGTTCTTAATTCAACATGCTTTTGCCAGCCCTTTTTTAACGAGCAAATGCTGGAGTGAGGCGAGTGTGGCCATTTACCACCTCTAATTTCACCATATTTCTAACGCACACATTCTTTTTTTATAGATAGATGAATAACCATTCAATAACTCACACATACAAGTGAGAGTTTTGAATTTGAATTTGGATCACGATGTCGAACATAGCAATTTCATCTGTTATCGGATAAGCTAGTACTTGTGAATCCAACACTAAATATTCTAATTCTACTTTTCTTCATTCCCATGTTCTTGTTTATTAATGTAGATATATTTTAGTCATCTAGTTACTAGATAGTTAGTTCCCATAAAACTTTTCTTATGTTTAAACTTTTCTTTCACATCCGACTTATTATATGAAATTAGAACACACTTACTTAAAAAGTATAATTACCAGACTCGCCGAGGTTTGAGACAAGAGTCTTCCTTAGCATTTCATATACTCCAGACTTAAGGTTTTCAATGGGGCAAACCACTAATGAGCAGAGTAGTCAGAGTGATGGCAAAGGGGACCTAACTTTTCTATTTATAACCGTGCAATCCTAGGTACCACCCATCATGGACCTAGTGTTTGGGCCTATACTATGTTTCTACACAAATCAGATTAAGTAGCCAAAAAAGCCCATTATATATTGATCACTTTTATTAGGGCATAAACATCATCAAATGGATCACAACATCAGTCTGTTCTTATTAAAACCAAAACCAACAATTAATTGCAGCCCACAAAATATTAGAAAAATTTTTAACACCGACATCATTTTCTTTCTAGTGAATTTTACTGCCAATGTTTTTTCAATTAAATTTCAATTTTGCATTAAGCTCCTATTCTTATATGATAAAATGAATTTTTCGCTTTCAAAGAGAGCCTTTTTTTTTTTTCCTTCCGAAAAGATAGAGGCTTTTAGATTAAAAAAAAGACTGATTCCTTCTTTTTCCACCTTATTGATTTCTTGCACATCCTAATTTTTTCGAATTATATAATCCAAACGTAATAAACATCCTATAAGAAGCTTCAAAACACGTTAAAACATTTCGGCTTTTATAATTTAATTAGTGTGCACGAGAAACTAATAGGCAGGAAAAGTAATGTCCAACATACTTATAGAGTGGGCTGTGGGCCAACAAGCCTAAGAGTGGGCTTACCATAAATATATTAAGCAAGCCGATGCATCTAGGAGATTGCTCTTGAGACTTCAAATATTGCTATCACAGACATGTAAATGACATTCAATACCTCCAACGATAATTAATTGCCGTTCGCTGTTTAGTTTTTCTTTTGAAGCGAATGACAGTTAACTGTCCTTGGAGATATTTTGGTCATTTTCAAGTGTATGATATCAAATCTTTTTGTGTAAACAACGATCTTTATATATCTTATTTGTCTTTCTTTAAATTATTTAGATTTTTAGTGGTATACCCCGAAGTTTCTCTAAAATTCATAAACTACTTTATCAATATGATCTAAAATAATATATATAATCAATACTTTATCAAATGTTATACTTATTGTCATAGACTTTAGTTTAGCATTTTTACTTTAGTTCATAAGGATATAACTTTGCTAGAGTAATAACATCCAGATCAATTACTAGTTACTAGCAATATGTTCACAAGTTTAAAAATATGTTTCAATTATATTCTTTTATGTTGTCTTCTCTTGATCAACAATGATAGCATCCAGATCATGTCTAGAAATACAATTTCATTTTACCTAAAATATATAATCACTTAAAGGTACACAAGTAATATCCATGATATAATTTAATTACTAGTATGAAATTAAAAAGCAAATGCCATAGAATTGTTTGCCAAATAAATGGTGTGAAATATTGAAACTCTCCAAAATGTTCACCTCCATCCTTGGTTATTTCAGTCGACAAATAACAAATTTTAATTTACTTTTGTATTAACATAAACGGTTGATCGGCAATTCTGCATCATTTCTTCGGGGTCTCTAGTTTTAACTCTTGTAATCTCCCATCTTCTTTGCACACTGATGAAATGGAGTGGTGCCTGCAAAAATACTCCAAACTAGTTTAATTATACAGGAAGAGAGGAATGCATTATGCCAACATAACTTTCACTTCAGAACTCTTATTTTTTGCATGTACAGTATAATATCCAGTTTTATAAGGTGTTTTTTCAATTTATATAAAGCTATTTTCTGATACATCTATTTGCAATTAAAGATCTTGACGGACATACAATTAATGAAAAATTCCGTGGAATGGAAATGTATAAACATAGGACTAGACTCTCCAATAATTTTGTCCTTCAAGAAAAATTGTTTATTACTGTACTTGGCGATTTCCAAAACAAGCACGTGGAGAAGTAAAATATATGTGTGTACCCATGAGCCATGAACTTCAACCTTTTAAATTTATTCTTCTTCTAGCCATACAAAGCCCCATTTCACTTTAGAATGTGTTTGGATTAACAACTGTCAATAACGCCTTTAGCAAAATATCTTTAAATAAGTTGCGGTACCAAGTCATAAGCTAATCGAGTTAAAACAAAAGTAAAAACAATTAACATAATTGATGATGCGTAGATCAGTAAGAACTAAAATTTAAAACAGGCTTCCGTCATTAAAACTAAAGAAGAATGATAAGTAAAGCCTTAAGGGCACTTGTTAGCATAACCATAAAAAAAGAAATGATCCATAACATTATTTTCCGACTCAGTTGAATTATGGAACCAAAAGATAGACAGAAACAAAAATTATATAATAATGACAAATTAAAGAGTTAGAACATTACATGCTGGCACACGGCAATAGCAATTGCACCTCTACCAAGTTTATTGGACGGTCCATATTTCAATCTTGAAATTCTATACTAACAAATAAAATATTCTCTCTAGACAGTTTGATTTTGATTGAAGGGTTTCAAAGGGCTAAATACACCTTACTGCATTCAACTTGACTGCACCTAATTCAAATTCATCATGCACTATATATGTACCGGATGTAACTACGGCCAATTTCAATGAAACAGTTTCTTAACGATAATGATAGTATTTATAGCTATAGATAAGCCACATATGTATAGAGAAAATGGTAGTAAGAGGGCAGGTTTCTGACTCTTTCTTTTATCCTTTTTAATGATTCACAGAGGACTCCTCTCACATTATCATTCTAATTCTAATGTTGTGGAATCCATTAGCTACTAATTTAGAAAATAATTCAAATTGAAAGATCTTATTATAAGTGAATTTCAACAAATCTCATTTACTTAACAGTTTAATTTTAAGTATACCAATCAATTCATGTACAATGTTATTAAAGAGCCGTGCCATACTATTATCATAAAATCATGTATAACATCTTCCCATTATAATACGTATCTAGTGTTTTCAAACAAAACACTTGTTTAATATTGTTCCAAAACACTAAAAGTCTCTCATTGCTCGTGAGTCGAGTCTAAAGATACAAAATTTATAAACAAACACTTTATTCAACTTATATTGATACACCTTTTAACGGATGATAAAATTGTAAGGATTCACACGCAAGACCTATTTTAAAAAATAAAAAACTGTGCAGCAGATTAGAGATCAAAACAAATATCAATTCATGATTTGAAGTTGCTTATTGAAAAATAAAATATACCAATCAAAAGTTTAATTTTTTAATCAAGACTAAAAAATAACACAAACAAAATTAAATTATATTAAAATAAAACATGATTAAAAACTACCACTCCACTATGAGCTGGAATCCAAGCAAAAGAAGTACGTCGTTGCTTCACCTCACTGCCCTGATATAAGAAAGTCTTACCTAAAGTATGACATCTAATTAATTAACTTATTTTTTTAAATCACTTAACTTTATTAATAGGTAGGTCTAGGTATATGTATATTGCAATATGTAAATCAATTACTCCACACCAACCCGATTACAAATCAAGACACGACTCTCTGTCTTTCTCTTCCCCTCCCTCACGTTTTAGAAAGATAAAAATATGTAAATGGACATTCTTGGAAGAATCATACTATAGTTATTTGGTCTATAAGAGAGGTAGATATATATGGTGATGTATTTAGCACAAATAGGGAGTTACTTGCAAATTATTAGCGACAAAATTTGATAGTAGAATTCTGCTCTTTTCCTATCAAAAATTGCTCGCTCCCAACCAAACTTCCAAAAATATCGATGCGTGAACTTAAGTCATGTTGCGTGAGTTAACTCATGATGGAGGTTCAATGTGAATTTTCAGTGTGACTTAAGTCATGCTACATGAGTTAAGTCACGTTGAGTTTAACACATACGTGACTTAACTCACGCCAGAGGTATTTTCGGAAGTTTGGTTGGGAGTGAGCAAATGTTATTGGGAGAAGAGCATAATTCTTGATAGTAAGACGTATTAAGATGGAGAAGAGAGTGGTCCTCAAGATAATTTTATTTAAAAGTCAATGATATTTTGGTAAATTTGCTATATAGAAAATTTAAATTTTGTTTAGATGGGTGGGTTGGGGCTCCGCCACTGTTATCCACCGTAAAACATTTATAATATTGGTCAATCCGTCCATCTTAGCAATCCCCTGTTATAAGGACAAGTCTTTGCGTTACGATTTGAATCAACTTTCAAGTAAAATATTATTCGATTCTAAAATGAATTAAAATGTATTTTGGTTGAGTTTGGATTGTTTTTCAATAGAGTTTGAATCCTATCAGATTAAATTCAATTTTTACACAAAATTTTGAATTTATTAAAGAGGATCGAGGTGAACATAAAGTTTATATTTCCAAACCATAAGTTCACCAAAAATGCTAAAGGGTTGAACAAAATCCGCAAGCTCGATGAAGAGAAAAGGCAGACAAAAATAGCAAAACTATGGGGAATATCGAGCCACATGTTCTTCCTATAGATACAGTCATACAAATCATGGAGAACGTGGCCATTTGACACATGGTGCGTTCAAACACACCAATTCGATGGAATACCAACTTGCGAAGATCAATTTACGAATGTGTGCCAATTTATAGCGCATGATATGCTGAAAATTGTTAAACAAATTAACTGCTACGATCATGGCGTGTCATTGAAGTGAAAGTTACTTAGTTTTGATTAAGTTGTTTTGAAAAAAGAGATCTTGATGAGCTGTTTTGCATAAATAAGCTGTTTTGAAAAAAGAGATCTTGATGAGCTGTTTTGCATAAATAAGCTGTTTTGAATAAGTTATCCTAATAAGTTGTTTTGCATAAATAAGCTATTTTGAATAAGTTATTTTGAAAAAAGAGATCCTAATAAGCTGTTTTGCATAAATAAGCTGTTTTGAAAAAAGAGATCTTAATAAGCTGTTTTGCATAAATAAGCTGTTTTGAATAAGTTGTGTTGAAAAAAGAGATCCTAATAAGCTGTTTTGCATAAATAAGCTGTTTTGAATAAGTTGTTTTGAAAAAAGAGATCTTGATAAGCTATTTTGCATAAAGCTGTTTTGCATAAATAAGTTGTTTTGAGTAAGTTGTGTTGAAAAAAGAGATCCTAATAAGCTGTTTTGCATAAATAAGCTGTTTTGAATAAGTTGTTTTGAAAAAAGAGATCTTGATAAGCTGTTTTGCATAAATAAGCTGTTTTGAATAAGTTGTTTTGAAAAAAGAGATCTTAATAAGTTGTTTTGCATAAATAAGATGTTTTGAATAAGTTGTTTTGAATAAGTTGTTTTGAAAAAAGAGATCTTGATAAGCTGTTTTGAATAAGTTGTTTTTTAAAAACAGATCCTAATAAGTTGTTTTGAATAAGTTATTTTGAAAAAAGAGATCCTAATAAGCCGTTTTGCATAAATAAGCTGTTTTGAATAAGTTGTTTTGAAAAAAGAGATCTTAATAAGCTGTTTTGCATAAATAAGCTGTTTTGAATAAGTTGTGTTGAAAAAAGAGATCCTAATAAGATGTTTTGCATAAATAAGCTGTCTTGAATAAGTTATTTTGAAAAAAGAGATCTTAATAAGTCGTTTTGCATAAATAAGCTGTTTTGAATAAGTTTGGTTGAAAAAAGAGATCTTAATAAGCTGTTTTGCACAAATAAGCTATTTTGAATAAGTTGTTTTGATAAAAGAGATCCTAATAAGCTGTTTTGCATAAATAAGCTGTTTTGAATAAGTTGTTTTGAAAAAAGAGATCTTGATAAACTGTTTTGCATAAATAAGCTGTTTTGAATAAGTTGTTTTGAAAAAAGAGATCTTGATAAGCTGTTTTGCGTAAATAAGTTGTCTTGAATAAGTTATTTTGAAAAAAGAGATTTTAATAAGTCGTTTTGCATAAATAAGCTGTTTTGAATAAGTTGTGTTGAAAAAAGAGATCTTAATAAGCTGTTTTGCATAAATAAGCTATTTTGAATAAGTTGTTTTGATAAAAGAGATCCTAATAAGCTGTTTTGCAAAAATAAGCTGTTTTGAATAAGTTGTTTTGATAAAAGAGATCCTAATAAGCTGTTTTGCATAAATAAGCCGTTTTGCATAAATAAGTTGTTTTGAGAAAAGAGATCTTGATAAGTTGTTTTGGATAAATAAGTTGTTTTGAAAAAAGAGATCATAATAAACTGTTTTGCATAAATAAGCTTTTTTGAATAAGTTGTTTTGAAAAAAGAGATCTTAATAAGCTGTTTTGCATAAATAAGCTGTTTTGAATAAGTTGTTTTGAAAAAAGAGATCTTGATAAGCTGTTTTGCATAAATTAGTTGTTTTGAATAAGTTGTGTTGAAAAAAGAGATCCTAATAAGCTTTGATAAAAAGAGAGATATTTTCGTTAAAAAAAAATATGGTAAAAAAAATTACAGTAACAAAATATATGGTTATGGATCTGGACATCCAACAAAAAAACCGGATTTATCAAAGTGAATGAGTGATCGTTTATGAATAAACCAGTTAATATCCATATATAAATATCCGATTATTTAAATATGGTTTTGGATTTAAATGTGGTTTTATCGATACAACGAGATATTTTGCTCACCCTATAAATAATAGTTCTCACAAAGAACAAAATGTCAAATACTTAATTTCTAAATCCTACTCCTAATCAAAACCGAACTTAAAACATTAAGTATATTTTTCATTATCTTTAAATTCCATTAGATTCTTGTAATTTCAATTCAAAACAATTTATCTTCCCGTCGATTTTCAATTCACATCATTGTCTTTTTATTCATTTACTTTCTAGCATGTTGAGGTTTCAATTCATTTTCAATTATGTATTTTAGTCTTAAGACATTTACGACTTTGTCTTTTAATCTAAACCCTTTTACATTCATATTTTCTTTAAATTCAATCGTCATTTCTATAAAAAAAACCCTTTAGCTTTAAAACAAATTAACTTCAAACCATTTTCAACCATAAAATCCAGAGTCAATTCAAAGGCATTTTCAAAATCAAGTTCAGAAAAACCAGGAGTCCACCTATTAATTTGTTTGGACTCTCCCTCAAAGACACACTAGTTAAGCATTTATGTTTTAGATTTGTTCTCACTTCACAACACAAGTCACTGTGACCACCGTCTTAAACCATAGTGACGAACACATATAAGCTCTTAATATTATTTTTGTTTGCCGGTACGAAACTTTCACTGCCGCATAGCAGTCATTAGTTTAACACTTTCGTCTTTTATCTCATTTTTTTTCCGATTTCACCATTTTTGTTATAATCAGGAAACACTTTCGTCTTTTATCTCATTTTTTTTTTCCGATTTCACCATTTTTGTTATAATTAAGAAACACTTCATAAGTATAGGTGTTTGCATTACGGTTTGAATGGACTTTTAAGTAAAATATCATTTGATTCTAAAATAAAATATCATGCAATTTGGTTGAGATTGGATTGTTTTTTCAATGGAGTTTGAATCCGATCGGATTAATTCAATTTTTACATATATATTATACACATTTATTTATATATTATATTTATAGTTTTGGACATAAACCCATGGCTCAAAGAGAACAAGTTAGGGGGATAGATTCCTTGTGAATACAAACCCAGGCCTGTTAACTTTTTATAACGTTAAAGGTGAAACAAACTATGTGCTGATATACATCAACTTTTAGGTTGTAAGGGTTTGTCACCATTCACAGTTGGCTTGCTTGAATCTCTGCCATGGTTCCGGTCGGTTAGGGTTTCACCTTTGAATTTTCACATGAAGCCAACCATTGAAATTAAACACCCGGGTTTTATTCATTGCATTTGCTGGTATAAGCTCTTAATTTTTATCTTTATTTATATAAATGTAATATTTAATGTCAACATAAGTTAGACCAAACAACAAACTCTAACTCTATAATCTTTTTGCTCAAAAAAAAAAACTATAATTATTTTTTTCTTCTTTCAAATAGTCTGGTGGGTGGAACTCATACACTTTTTAAATGTGGAGAAGTGGGGTATCCAGGGTTGGACCCCAACCCCTACATATATTATGCAATGTTCCTATCAACTGAGTTAAGTTAACAGAGACTCTAACTCTATAATCTATATACATTGAGAAAGAGGCGAGAAGGGAGCAAAGAGCTGAAGAGGTCAGCATTCCCTCGTAGAAATTCTGTCATAATGCGAGGACTTCTTAGTAATTAAAATTAATTTTGTATCACTCTTATATAAAATAAAATTTTGCTATTACATAAAGTTTTAATAATACTTTTAGTATTAGAAAAAAAAAAATACTTTTAGAAGATAATTTAATCGACGAAATGTTTAGAGATTTCAAGCAGGAGAAGTACCTCTATAAAAAAAAAGAATTATCTACATTTAATTTATGATATTCTTCAAATACAATTACTTCTAATGAAACCAAGCTGCTTGGGCTCCAGTGGCAAGAAGCTCCTTCCAAGGACGTACCCGAGGAATACCGGGTTCGATTTCCAGGGAGAACAACGCCTGGCCAGTGCGCATGCCTCTACGCACGAGCTAGATTAGTCGTTCACCATTGGTGAGTCGGAAACCGGTGCGAAAGCCAAAAAAAAAAAAAACTTCTAATGGAAGAAATTTATATAAAAAAAGGTAAGAGTGGATAAATCACATTTTTAGGCCGTATACGTTAATCAAGATGATCTATTTGCCGCTCCTAATGCTTCGACTTAGCTAATAATTTTTACAAACCCGCATTTTTCTGTCACGTAGTTTAATCGACTTGTCTATAATTTTGAATGGCGTCTAAATTAATTTTGAGTGTAATCAATGACAAAAATTGTATAATGTATGGAGGAGATACAAAGTCATGATGAAGATTAGACCAATCCATTTATAAGAAACATTATCCACCATAAAACATGTGTAATATAAGTGTTCATGTTATACAGTTTGTATCGACTTTCAAGTAAAATATCATTCGATTATAAAATAAAATAACATGCAATTTTGTTGAGATTGGATTGTATTTTCAATGGAGTTTGAATCTGATCGGATTAATTCAAGTTTTACATATATATATTATACATATTTATTTATATATTATATCTATAGTTTTTGACATAAACCCATGGCTCAAAGAGAACATAGTTAGGGGATAGATTCTTTCTGAATACAAACCCAGGCTTGTAAACTTTTTATAACGTTAAAGGTGGAACAAACTATGTGCTGATATACATCAACTTTTAGGTTGTAAGGGTTTGGCACCATTCACAGTTGGCTTGCTTGAATCAATCTCTGCCATGGTTTCCGGTCGGTTACGGTTTCAACTTTGAATTTTCACATGAAGCCAACCATTGAAATTAAACACCTGGGTTTTATTCATACCCTTCATTCAATATCCTCTTCTCTTCTTCTCCTAGCCATCCTTTTCATGACGTTACATATCATTAATATACTCTTCCGTATTTTTTGTCGTTTTGTTATACCTTTAACTCTATGATCATATGCATTTCTGTACTTTACAATCTTTTTTGCATCCATTCGGGATTTCACGCGTAATAATAAGTTTTTCTTTTTTAAGAAATAAATTGTTTCATCTCCTTTTGCTCTTGAGAGTAAAGAGTAACTTTATGTGAACTCTACTGAATCTGGAAATCTATTTTAAAATAAGCTTAAAATCTTGAGAATATACATTGCTATTTTATTTTGTTTGTGTGTACAAAGACATGTTGTCAATGGCGGAGTTAGAAAAAAAAGTTAGGATTGGCCACTAAAATTAACGGTTGAAAAATTGTCTAAACCTCGCAAAATAGACCTATAATTGAATTATTTAAATTTTTTGGGTGGGCCACTACATCACTTTGCGGAAATTTGGATCAACCGAAACCTAAAACCGACATAAAATTGTATAAAATCTTGCAAAATAGACCTATAATCGTTGATTTTTTAATTTTTCCGGGTGGGCCGTGGCCCACCCCAGCCCATGAAGGGCTCCGCCACTGCATGTTGTTATGTGACGTTTGACAACGATCTAATTTAAGGACGTTTTTGGTACATGAAAGTGATTTTTACATACATTGAAATTAATTGGAATCAAAATAATAAAAGGACTTGTGGATTAAGTTATCCACTTAATGCATAGCATGGTTATAATTTTGTTTCTTTGGTAAACCCGGTCAGAAATCTATTATGGCTAAAAGAATCAATTTTTTAAAATTTAAGGGAAGTCCTCGGAAATTTGACTTGTAATAAAAGTTTTGAGCCGTAAAAGGTATAAACTTCAAATTTCATTTCGTTAAAGTAGTAAGAAAAGAAAATGAACGAAGCCCATATTTACTTATATGTGAGAGTCTCATGAAAGTCATTTTTAAATTGAATGAAATGAATGAATTATGCGATCAACATTGGGTTGATCTAAGTGGTAAGGGTTTGTGTTATGTAAGTAAATGGTTTTTTTTAACAAAAATAAAAAGATGGTTAAAGGTTCATTTCATATCTCTTGGGAATGGGAAAATTTGATTAGAAATCTGCATATGAAGAAAATGGATTGGGAGGAAATCAAAATTTATCCATGCACGTCACAAATTTTGTAGTATACACTTGCTCAAAATTGTGAGAATCCATCAAACGTATCTATAATCTGATATCACAATTTGTGACTTCTATATTTTCACATTAGAATGACATCAAAATGCAAGAATTTATGGTTGAACGTACAACTAAACACACCGGTAGATTAGTCATGCATTTTTTTGAAATGACAAATTTATTCACGTCGAGTAAATGCAAGGCGCATACAACTCGCGGGAAAACCAAAAACAAATACAAAACGGCGCCGCATATATGCGGAACGGCTCACCCATAAACACCCAAATAATGAGGCCGGAGTATAAGAACAGACAAAAACAAAAACGCATTTATAAAGTATACGAACGGACAAAAAACAAAATAATTAGTCATGTATAAAGTATTGTAAAAACTTCATAATTAAAAAATAAATAAAATGAATGAATTATGCTAGGAATATTTATATTATTTTTTTACCAGGGGAATGAATATTTATTAACGTGACAGTATGGTAAAATAATAAGGTTTAATTGCACTTTTTCCCCTTATCTTTTGCTAATTGTGCGATTTTGCACTCCTTCTTTTTTTTTTGAGCGATTTTGCACCCATCTTTTGCCAACCGCGTTTTGTTCAAAATCATCATTAAAAGAGGGGAAAATCGACAAAAGATGGGGTGCAAAATGCTCAAGAAAAGAAGAAGAGAGGGTGCAAAATCGCACAATTAGCAAAAAGATAGGAGGCAAAAGTGCAATTGTCACAAAGATGGGGTGCAAAATCAGAAAGGGGCAAAAAGATGGACTGCAAAATCGCTAAAAGAAAAAGGGTGCAAAATCGAATTAACAAAAGAAAAAATGCAATCAAGCCAAATAAATAGCATTATCCTTCCCTGTGATTTGATACTTTTACTGGTTGCTAGTTCAGTGAACTAAAACAGTGAAACTTTTCACTTTGTTGCAGAGAGGTTATAAAAGCTGTCTTTCAAACCCATCCATAACGCACATCACACACACAGAAAAACAAAACCAAAGAGCGCACGCAATGACAAGCCATGGCTCATCGTTTTCGAGCCTCCGAAACTATCTCCGAGCCGTCGCTAACACTCCCTCTCGCTTCGCTCGTCGCGGCTTTTCCGTCTCCACTTCTTACGAAGAAATGAGCCGCGTTCGAGCTAGGTCCGGTACCAGCATGCGCAAAACCCTTCGTTGGTTCGACTTAGTCGGCTTTGGTATCGGCGGAATGGTCGGTGCCGGAGTCTTCGTTACCACTGGCCACGCTACTCGTGTTTTGGCTGGCCCCGCCGTTGTTCTATCCTACGCCATTGCCGGTTTCTGTGCTCTTCTCTCGGCCTTTTGTTACACTGAGTTTGCCGTTGATATGCCGGTCGCCGGTGGCGCTTTTAGCTACCTCCGTGTCACATTCGGTGAATTTGCGGCGTTTATAACCGGTGCAAATCTCATCATGGATTATGTGATGTCAAATGCCGCAGTTGCTAGAGGTTTCACTGGGTACGTCGGGACTACAGTCGGTGTCTCTTCTGCTAAATGGAGGATCGCAGTTCCTTCTTTTCCTGAAGGGTTTAACCAAATCGACTTGGTTGCTGTGGTCGTTGTTTTACTTATCACAGTCGTTATCTGCTACAGGTTTGTAACTGATCCTTCTTGATCAATATCCACCACTAAGCACAGTCACAGACAACATACACGGTATGATACACCACACACTCTCTCATAATTTGAGAAAATGAGTTAATTGAATGTGTTCACACGTGTCAGTGTTGTGTCTTGGACATCGGACACACTTTGATCAAAGGTGCCGGTGCTGCTGAGTTCATCATTTAAAATGGAGCTCAATTTTCTTTTTAAAAATTCATTAACATTTTATTTATTTTTGATTTGGTTCAATTTATCAGTACGAGGGAAAGTTCAGTGGTGAATATGATATTGACGGGGTTGCACATACTGTTCATAGCATTTGTGATAGTGATAGGTTTTTGGAAAGGGAGTTGGAAGAATTTTACACAACCAGCTAACCCGGAGAATCCATCTGGTTTTTTTCCGCACGGGGCTGCCGGTGTGTTTAATGGTGCAGCAGCTGTTTATTTAAGCTACATTGGTTATGATGCTGTTTCAACAATGGCGGAAGAAGTGAAGGAGCCTGTGAAAGATATTCCTGTAGGTGTCTCTGGATCTGTTATTATTGTCACCATTCTTTATTGTCTTATGGCAACTTCAATGTGCATGCTTCTTCCTTACGATATGGTAATTGAAAATTTGTCTAGTTCTCAATTATATGATGTAATTTATAATAACGTGTAAAGTATTATTATATATGGGGTATTGATATTGATAATATTATGTAGATTGATCCTGAAGCACCGTTTTCAGCAGCTTTTAAATCCGACGGATGGGGATGGGCGTCAAGAGTGATAGGAGTGGGGGCCAGTTTTGGAATATTGACATCATTGATAGTTGCTATGTTGGGTCAGGCTCGTTATATGTGTGTCATTGGACGTTCTAATGTGGTCCCTGCTTGGTTTGCTAAGGTCCACCCAAAGACATCCACTCCTGTCAACGCCTCTGCTTTTCTTGGTATGTTCCAATGTGCTTGCTTCCTCTTAGTTATATAAGGTTTTACATGTTTAAGTATATGTTGTTTGATTGCTGTGTTTTTAATTCCTTGGCAACGTGTGTGGATGGTGTGATGTGAATATTGTCTGGGATTAGTGTTTTCTGAATGGTATTCACAATCCTTCACAAAGGAAAGGGACCCACTTCAACAATATAGCCTCTGGCTGAGATTTGATCAGGGGATTTGTGTAGTTATTCTGCTGGATTGTGATAAGATTTTATGTTTCCTCATTAATGTGAATGGGTTCAGTGTAGCTCTCCACATTGTCACCTTCATTATGAAGCCGATTGAGTGTGTATCTTTTGCGTTGGCGGAATCATCGTGAGTCACTACTATTTTAGCAAAAACTATAATTTATAGCTTCAACAAAATTAAGGTGCCAGTGTAATCTTGTAAAAATCACCGCGAATGCAAACATATACTAGAGGACTTGTCCTAGACAATTCTGTTGCAGCAGCACCAAATGTGGTACCTCTTTTGATAGAGATTTAGTATTGGGTAATCCCTTTCTTTAGACTCAACCACTATGTAGGTAGATCGAGGCTTTAACATTTATCAAAAAAAGTGGCCAAAAGAGAAGTGCTTTTAAGTTTTAGCAGTTAAATATACCACTTTTCACATGGATGATTGTGAAAAACTGTAGTTGCCTTAGTATAGAATTATTTTTATTGGAAGTGAAACTGGGTAACGCACTTCAAAACAGTGCTGAGTTGAAAAAGTTATCATTCCCATATGGGTGTCACATGTTTTCTAGTGTATTTTGTATTATACAATGGTAGTAGCCTCCCCACCTCGGTCAATACTATCTTCTGATTAGATTAGATAAATGTAAGGACAAAGACAATTAGGCAACTGTGTGTTAACACTACTAAAAAAACAAAAATTAGTGAGGGATATTTAGTGAGGGAAAACGTGAAATCCCTCTCTAATTCCGTCACTAAATTTTGCGACTAAGGAATTTGTGAGAAATTTCATTTTTTCCGTCACTAATTTCCCTCGCTAATTTTGCTTTTTCTAGTAGTGTAAGTGTGTTGCTCTGTGGCTTAGGATGGAAAGATGTGAATCATTCACTTATGTTGAATATAATAATTTTTTGATTGTGACACCTTATTTTCTTTTTCAACTCAATAGGGGAATAATAGACCATTTCAGGTGGAAGATATTGGCAGTTTTTAATTTTTAATTGATTCCATACCTTCACTATTGGATGAGTTGATTTATTCCTCTTGATTAGAATCATTGACGGATGATTATGACCTTAGCTCTTTGTGTAGGCTACTTAAAGTTGGCCTCAATCATGTATTGGATTTCAATGATTTTATGCTATTCTATGTTGAGTATTGTCTATTTTGACCTCTTACATTGTACTATCAAAAATTCTTTTTCATCTAACTAATATTATGAGTGGTAGAATAAACATGATGACATTAATTTGCTTTTTAGGGATAGTCACATTTTTCTGATATCCGCACATAATGTCAATTTCAGGGATCTTCACAGCAGCTATTGCACTTTTTACTGATCTTGATGTTCTCCTCGATCTTGTGTCAATTGGCACACTCTTTGTATTTTACATGGTGGCAAATGCTGTGGTCTATAGACGTTATGTAGTGGCAGGGACAACAAATCAATGGCCAACAGTGTCTTTTCTCCTCTCATTTTCCTTCACTTCCATCATGTTCACCCTTATTTGGAAATGTGTACCAACAGGAGTAGCAAAAGCAGCGATGTTAAGTGCTTGTGGTGTACTTGCTGTAGTAATATTGCAATTTTTTCATTTCACTGTCCCTCAAGCTAGGAAGCCAGAATTTTGGGGTGTACCACTTATGCCATGGATACCAGCAATTTCAATCTTTTTGAATTTGTTTTTGCTGGGATCACTTGATGGGCCATCCTATGTTAGATTTGGAGTCTTTTCTGCTGTTGCAGTGCTATTCTATATTTTCTACAGTGTTCATGCTAGCTTTGATGCTGAAGGAGATGGTTCTCTTGGTCAAAAGAATGGTGAAATCCATGTGGAGTCAAAAGAAAGTGTGGACCAAAGTTTCAAAGTGTAGTAGATCTATATATAATTTAATTATTATATGCTCACAATTTTCAATTCTAAATGACTTCAACTTTTTTGGATGGTCAATGTTCACTAGAAACAAGTGGGGAGGAAGAATTATGTGACATGAATATTAAATTTATTAGAATATTAGCATAGGCTGCAACCTTTGTAGAAGTGGCGAATTGTATAGTTAAAAGGCAGCTTAGGTGATAATCCCTTTTGTAAATTCTTTGGTTCATGTCATCATCCCAAAAAAAAAAAAAAATTGCATATCTTATAAACTTTCTGACTTCCAACAGCTAAATTTATTTATAGTAAAGAACAATATAAAAAAATTGAGCCACATGAGCGCATGTTTTGGTGATAGATAACTGATGTGGTTCCAAATTAAGGTTCTAAAAAATTGTCAAAGGTCCTCATTTTGCCTGGGGCATCAAGGTTTTTGAATCCTATATGTCATGGTAATGTAATTCTAATTCAGGTTCCATAAGTTGTATTTGACTTAAACTCGCTGCAATATACATATCTAGAATCACTATGTGATCGTGTTAACTTTGATGGTTGCATAAGAAAATTCTTTAGTTCATGTTATCCACCATCATCTTGTGCTTCAAGAATTTGGGTTGTCTGCAGTCGACAATTCACTACATTCACGAAATCGACACATTGATGGTTGTTTGAATGAAAGATCGACGATTTATATTTCAATGTAGATTTTTATTTTTATCCAATATTTACTTATGTGTTACACTACGTGAATGCGAGCATTGTATAAACCATATAATCCAAATTTGTTACCCTCAAAAACTAGTTTCCAAATTCGTACACCCTCTAAAAAGCTAGTTTAAAATAAAATAAGAATTGTGCCACATGACCACAAGTTTGGATATGCTAGATTTATGTGATCCTTGTGAGCATGATTAAGGGTGTAAATGGTATCATATCATATCATAATAATCTTAATAATAATTGCATTTGGAATTTATCTGAAAGGACCATTATGCTATGGCCATGCGGTCTACTTAAGTGGAAAAACAAGGCAATTAATATAACACAAAGTGGACTTGATGTCATTCTTAAAGAAGAAATATTAAAGGGATATCTAATGCATATGCTGGTATTTAATAATTGATGTTGATTCATTCATCATTAGCATAAAATGTGAAAATTGAAATTGAAAGAAGAAAATATGAGAATCCAAGGATTAACATGACTTAATTTGATAAACACGAATTCCGTTTATCACATATTGTGTAGTCACATCTTGTATGTAATGGCAAGCATTCATAAATCCACCTTCCTTTTAGAGATCCACAACGGATTTAGCATTTTTGTTTGGTTCCGTTAATATGAGTCTTCAATAAAGTATTTTCATAATTTTTGTGGGCATGCTGTAGTCCTAATCAGCTTGTTATGATTGATCAATATCACCAATATCATCAATTCTTATAGATTAGTCTATATAGTAAAGGGTATACATTTTAGATAAAAAATATTGTAGTTTTTGATTGACACAAGACAAAAAATATTGTAATTATTTGGCATACTAAATTAAAGGGAAAAAAATGGGAATCACGTGAATCAGTGCTAGCAAGTAGCACCCCTCAAAACTTTCCTGTATAGAAAAAATATCAAAAGTGTATATAGTGTAAGAAAAAATAAAAGAAAAATCAACTACCAAGATGGTGCTTTTAGCTTTTGTTTTCGTCACATAAATTAGTATTTGAACTTTCTCAATCACTAATGAGATGTGACTCCTTCCATTAGTGTCAAGATTTTTCAATTATATCAATTTGTGCTGTAAACCAGAATCTTGCAGAACGAACAGGAAGGAAGTTGAATGAGGGATGCATACATATCATTAACCATATGAGCTATTGGCACTAGCTCCTTGTTTCATTCACCAAACGATCCACTAATTATTCCACCGATCATAGAATAATTTATACTAATGAATTTATCATTAACTAAAGTACTTGCTTCTTTCCAAACCAGCCTTGGTCAATTTAAATATTAAGTTTCACAGCTACAATAAATTAGTAAACTTGATATCACTTTTCAATTAAAACTAAGAAGAAATGAGTATAAATATTATGTTAGAAGAGTCGTTAACATACTCTTTTAAAAAAGAATTTGAATTTAATCTCTGAAGTCGATCGGTTTGTAAGACAACATAATTTCATATGAAAAAATTGATCCGGAGTTGCCCATAACAATAGGTAATGGATAAAAGTGTTCGTGCAAGACGGTTTTAGATGTAGGGGAAGTTGAAGAGATTATCCGACGAGGGGAAAGAAGCCTACAAAACGGATCAACACTCAAATGTTCAAGTCATTGATTATGTGAAACTCGACGCGAAGCGTGGGAGGCCGTTAGCAGATTAATGTCTCAAATTGAATGAGGTGTACTCCTATGAATGAGGCGCATAAGAAGTCTTCAATCTTATACATAGCGGCGCATGTTATGGATTAGTGAGGACTGCCACATATTGAGCCGACCATATAGATTGATGTCCAATTTCAAACACGAGCATAGATTTTTAAACGAGGAAAAATTAGTATTTACAAATCAGTTTTGTAAGATTGACTTGCATCCGACCCAAAATTCAAATATTAAGTGTACCACAAAATCTACAAAATGATCACAACAACACACCCATACCTTTTTTAACTACTAGTTGGTAAGTTGGATGATAGTGTCCTCAAAATGACAAAGTAGGTATAAGGACAAAATAACATGGGCCAATATGTTGGCATCATGTTTTTCTTTTGTATACTAATTGTGAACTCTCTTTGTCTGCTACACCATTTGTTTTGTTCTTTTTTGATCCTAATTACTTTTTCATTTCCCATCCTTGATTTCCCTGTCCATGGCCCCATCTTGGCCGGTGGCATCTTTTTTATTTTTGAAGCCGCATTCATGTCTGCTATTCACTGTTACACCAACAATGAAAAGTAACAGATAGGAATAATTCCAACTAAGGATGAATTAAACTCAACATTAATAAAAATAAGGGACAAAACTATTACTCATTTAGTAATCCACATCAATATTCCATTCATGTTGTGAGGCCATTGGAAGAGATCAAGAGTCTTTATACTGATTTGAGAACTATTTGATTTTGGGTTTGTGAATATACAAGGACTCTCATCTTTGTTTCTTTGTTACTTTTTCTTTTTCAATTGGCATGTCAACATTTTTTATTTATTAAAAGTGGTAACTTAAATTATTTAAATATTGGTCCTACGAGCTTGTTTTGTTCTATGCACTCAAAATGATTTTGAAGTTGTACCAAAAAGAAAAGGTATGAAATAAAATGCATTATGTTTAAATTTGTTCTCTCAAAAGAGAATTAAACGATAAATTTAATTACAAAAATTATGTTTGGAGGTAAAACTTATAAAACTTAATTTTAAGTAATAATCAATTTTAGAGGTAAAATTAATTCAATGGGAATCTTTACTTGTTTGTTCTTTTTTCTTATACATTTGACATGTTGACATTTTTCATCAATCATAAGTTGCAACTTTATGTGTGTTTAGTTCGGCAGTTAGAAAATTGAATTTTGATTGTAGTGACAAATATCAATATTAAATAAATTAATTTTTTAAAATTGATTCGGAATAAAATAGAATTGAATATAAAATTCTTATTCATATAAAAGTATGTTCAACAATGATTTATTTAATATTATAAAAGACAAAAGGTAAAACTGTATGTTTGGTTTAAAATTTGGAAGAGTCAAGATTGATTTTAGATGGATAGAATTAATTTTGAAACGTTTGGATCATTTTAAGTAAATCTGGTTTTACCTCCTTAATTGATTCTAATTTGAAGTTAGAATGTGTATCTTATGACTTTTACAATTGATTTTGAGTCTTAAATTTATTTTTCAACTTATGGTTTTTTTTTTTTAAGTAAAGAGCATCAACTCATTTCAATGAAAAAGAAATGAAAGTACAAGAAAGAAAAGGGGGATTAGACCAAAACCTTTTCAAAAGGTGGTAAATCTAAAGTTGGGCATTCCCAACCTATTCCTAATGTACTCTCTCCTGACAAACTCAGGGATAACATCAAACCAAAATATGTCAAAAGAGGACAAAGATAAACCAAAATTAGCAAAACTGTCGGCACAAGTATTTCCTTCTCGATAAATATG
>Ga0228710_1000975_pt1 | contig 40927 bp, 19 predicted proteins | sample MedpolnodulmetaG_FD_177995 | JGI IMG/M metagenome (GOLD analysis project Ga0228710, IMG submission 177995) | Root nodule microbial communities from Medicago polymorpha collected in Santa Monica, California, United States - pink nodules | ecosystem: Host-associated > Plants > Roots > Nodule... | reverse complement strand
TAAAACAAAAAAAACAACTAAAAAAAAAAAAAAAAAAAACTCAAAAACTACAAAAAAAAAACATTTATAACAACTAAAATGTAAGTTAATAGCACTATGATTTACTTATTTGTGATTTTATAGAATAAATTTGGTTGGGGTTTTTAGAGAGTTTTTGAGAGAGATGGGAAAAATTGTGTGAGATTGAGAGTAATAATGGATGAGAGAGTTTTTGTCAGGTTTAGATCGATACGTATCGGCAATTAACTGCGAAGTTTTCCTCGGCAGCTAACTGCCGCCGGTTCCATTCATAATTCGGCAGTTAACTGTCGACGAGGCTTTTCGTCTTTACATGCGTTTTTCAGCTTAAACAAATGTGTCAACAATAATCTTCAGCTTTTAAATAGGCCAAGCACAAACTTGCAATTTATTTCGTAGACCATACTCAGACCTATCAAAACCTAACCTAACCTATTGTCACCCCTGCCGACATATCTACATTACGTGATTATATTGGAAGCATGTATAAAAAAATTACAATGTCGATATACATAAATTAAAATCATTATTTTTAAAGTGCTTTTGTTATCGAGAAATTATGCATTAATTGAAAAGTGCCAATCCCGCCAGTTTGATTGTTTTTGCATTTTAAAACTTTGAAATAATTAGCTAGAATTTTTTGGCAAATGTTCTATTCAATATTTTTTTAAGGCATCGTTACCAAGTGTTCTTATGACACATGTTAATGATTCAAAAATGAAAACAATTAAAAACATTTATGCAGAAAAAGTTGTTCTTTTTCCGTTCCAATGTGTTGAATATACAAATCCTAAAATAAAAATTTCTATTTTCAAATGTTTATTAAACTTTTTTTCAAATTTTGTTAGCCTTTCTCTATTACTTTTGTTTAACATTCATAAGTAAGTCTTACACCATCAAAACTGAATTTTTTACCATTTGATTAACATTCCTCACCAGCTATAGAAAAAGATATCGGAAGAACCATTTGTTTAGCTGTGAATCACAGAATTGATCTATCATTTTCCTGTTTTGATATTAAGTGGTTCTCCCTCTGCACTTCCAAGTCAAGATTCATGCCTGCCAGATATAGAAAAAGATATCGGAAGATTGCACTTGACCTCATTCTTTTGTTTCCATATACACCCGCATTTGTACAATTGACATGTCAATTTTCTGACATAAAGTGCAATTTTGTTATCATATTCGGCTTAGTTTAAAAACAATATTTTATTTCCATAGCAGAATTTAGATTTGTATTGATTTGCAATGAAAAAGAAATAAAACTATTTCCCCCCATCCATTTCAAGCAATTTGGCGATCTTATGGGAAGGTAAATAATAATGGCAGATGAAGGGAGATCATTAAAATTTACTTACGTCCAGCACAAAGTGCATGATTTCCATTTAATGATGTTTCATCATGAAAAAAAAAATCACTTATCTAGAGCTTTGATAGATTCTGAATGGAAAATTTTGGGTTGTGGTTAAGAAGGAGCCACACAAACACAAAGCATCTCTTAGTTTCGTTTTATATCGTATTGCCTTTGAGTATATCACTTGTCTGCCACTATGCCCAAAGGGTTGACAGATGATAAATAATATTTGTATTGCAGTCATAAGACAGAATTCATATCAATTAAATTATTCAAACAGCAATTAGCAATGCAATTATTTCTCAGCTATTGTTTCAATCTGAAAATTGTAAGCTACCATAATGGCGGTGAAAGAAATTAAAGATATTGGAGTACACCAAAATTGGAAGTTTGATTACGAAGCTATTCACATATGGAAACAAACAAGTAATAATTTAAGAGCAACCATTGACATTGACTGTAAAAAAAACGATTTAAACACTCCAGTCCCAACTTGAAGAGGTAATCCGATCTCTTTTCCCCCCACCATCCAGAAGTTCTATATAACATTGAGATAGAAGTGAGCACATAGATAGCAATTACATTGGTGCATTCTATGAAATCAGTTGTTGTCGGAAGTAAAGCGGCAGGCCAAGCCAATATGGTTAAAAAAGCACTTGTGACAGACATTGCTGCCTGCCCCTTTCTTCATCAGCTCAATGACAATTCAGAATGGAAATCAAAGCAATATTGATATAATACATAAACACTACTTAAATATACTACAAAATTGTACCACCAGCCAGAAACCAAAACCAACTATTGCAAACTTATCTTTCTGCAAGTGCATATGAAATGTTCATTTGTTTTACTCGGATCATCGATCATTAGAATATTAACTTTGGAGTTTCTAAAATCAAGTAAAACTGAAGGAAAATACAAGTTTAATACAAATATAACACACACATCAATCATATTCAGTGCTAATGATACCTTTGTTGGCCAAAGAGAATTAATTGTATTCAAGGAAAAAGTACACAATTACACCAACTCGTAATACCCAAATAATGTTTAACCAAACATGTGCACTGTCTTCCATATTAGGAGACGGAAAATGGCAAGGATGTGTACCTATCATTCTGTCCTTTACAATGTTCTTAAAAAGTCCTTCACATTGATGAATCCAGAGACCAAGATATCAACCTGCAGCCTCTGCAAGCAGAAGTTCAAAACGAATCTAATATGAAACAATAAACTAAGTACAAAAGTAATGTTCAATAAAATGAGAAAGGTTAGATAATGTTCAGGAAAGAGTTTGCTTGAGCACATAGATCATAACTTAAGCAAGAAGGTAGCATTGTGAAAATTGAAATGAATAAATTTATGCCAACTCTCCAAGGTCTTAAAGCCATTTTGCTTCTACCAAGTCCAGATCCAGTTGATGGAGAAAAAAATATACAAAAAAAAAATGAACATCACTAGGTCACTGATTGACAATGACTGTACCATCTTCAGGATAACGGGAAATAAGTATTGATGGGAAGGAATCACTCATCCATGCTTTTCTTAGATTGAAGACAAATTCCTCTTACAACCATTTTAAAACTGTTAGGAAAAGGAGAATTAGAAAGTTATCAAACTTATTCAAGAAACTGTTATAAGCATGCAAATCAATGAAACTGCAGCAACAAAGCTGAACAAGTAACCAGTAATGTAGCACAAAAACTATCATACTGAGTACCAATCCAAAACCTCAAATTGAATACAAAACTCTCAACACATAAAATATGAATAACAACTTGGTAGTTCTGACAAAATCTTAACAACACAGAAAAATCATATTTAATTGCTATGTCGAGTGAAGATATAATTTTAGGGTGAAAATATGATAAAAAATCCAATCACTAGCTGAACTAGCAATAGTTCCAGCAGCACTAGCAGCTGTATATACACTTGCTCCAATAAAAGGATCAGGGTGTCCAAAATTGGAGGCAAAGCACCACACCCTACATCAATTGCTAGGTAAGCTACTACTATTAAAGCTTAAAATCAGAAAGCTTCAAATACATGACAAAATTGACTCAGTTTGAAATTATGCATTCCTAAACACACTTACGGCACTTGTTAAGGTGTTCATACCACCAGTCACAGCCATCAAGGTTCACACACCTAATAAGGTGGCATTAATAACAACATAAACACCTCACTTAGACTTAGCCTACTTGCTTATCTTGATTGAGTTCCTTCTTAATTTGATTATTTATTTTTAATGAAAACCATTGCAGAATTAGCAATTTTGGTCTAATTGCCTCCTAAAAAGAGTACTTTCATCTTCATAACTACAAATGTAAATGCAACAAATGTGATATTTGAATTTTTTTATCAATACACTTCAAACAAGATAAAAACTTGGTGCAGATGTAGACTTCGGCTAAACATGCTGCAACCAATGTTCACCAAACCAAATACTATGCATATTGGGAAAAATCAAATCATAAAAAATAAAATAAAATATATATGAAACAAAACAACAAATAAAAGCCTTTTCTTAATCATGTCTAATGACAGCATTTATATCTAAATCCTTAATGACTTGACATGATTTTTTCTACTCTCCTCTATTACGTAACTACTCACCATCTAGTCTACTCTCCTTACAAGTGCTTTTATGGGTATTTTTAACACAAGCCCAAACCATATAATGCGGGACTCTACATCTTTTTCACAGTAAGTGCTACTCCAACTTTCACTCAAATACAGTCATTTCTAACCCTGTCTTGTAATCTACCCACTTTTCCATTATAACCATCTCGTCACTATAACAAAAGAGATGTGCAATATATCATCAAAATTTAGATACAAAAAAAAAACACTGAATCCAATGTGGCAGTTACAATAAATGGGGAAAAGAAACAAGAACAGTAAAGCAATTCATGTCATCTCAAATATAGCCAGAACAATTTCCTTATCGCTATTTTGCTGTTTTCTATTGTCACCAACTCACCTGACTCCTGCAAAGGCCGTCATGGAAATCCACTACATTTCAGAACTGTGTATTAGTGCTATTGATATTTGACAACTCGAACTATTTGTTGAGGAAATTTTTGACAGCTGAAATCCAAGAACATACCAGTACTAATTGGTAACATAAGAATAAAATGAAAATTTGGGGTCAGAAAGGAAGAAAAAGAATGAACAGAAACAGAATGAGCAAATAAATTGATAATGAGCAGTCAAATAAAACAGGTAAACTATGCTAGAGTAGTTCATATAAAAAAATTGACACTTGACTAGTACTGCCAGGTTAAATTACAATAATTGGAAAGAGCCAACTACAGATATGTTACGGATTACAAAAATCAAATGCGACCAATGCTAATGGGATCCAAAATCATGGGTGGAAGTATTCACAGGATGCCCCTTTCCTACAGTACCCACTTTCATAAAATTTACAAACTCGCTGCCCTTTGGGCGGAGGTCTATATGAGCCTCCATTACCAGCACCAAATAGTGGTTGCCTGTTCCACGCAGCTCTGCCTCTAACTAAACCTGGTTCCCTACCATGACCAGGAAAACCCCGATCTCTGGGCACAGAAAATCGATCACTTCCGTATCTTGTCTGGCTATCCCCAAAGCTTGGAGTTACTACAGAAGTGCATGAATTTGAGCTTCTGTTCTCATTCACTGCCGTATGTCCTACTCCCCAACTCGTGTTTGCATTTCGTTGATCCATTCCTCCCCATTCCAGGTGTGTACTTTCCAATCCAAGTCTCCAAGTGGTGTCTACAGTCATGCCCAATGTTGCAGTAGCTGGAAAAATAGAAGAATTTTCCGAGCCTGACTCCCACTGGTTACTTGAAACACATATGTTCTTTGAACCCACGTCAACTTTAGAATTTCTCGAGGAAAGCTCCTCTGATATTCTTTGATGATGATGATTGACATCTGCTTGTTGTAACGGTTCCTCTGCTGCTGTAGATTGAGATAGTAACTGTAAATCACACGTGGAGCTCAATGCATCGCTTTTACCTGCATCAAGCATTGGACTAAGCTCTGCAAAACTGAGACAAAGATTTTTAGAACCATCAGTCAATTCCTCGCTACGTTTCATGATTGAAGTAGGAGATTCCAAGCCACCAAGTGATTCCATTGCCTCCACTTCTGCCAAAAGATCTGAAACTGATTCATCAAAATCATCTGGTTCACCTATAATAGCCTGCCATGTAGTTGCATTGCATGCTGGAGGGGAAGGGGGTTGGTGCAAATCAAATCCCAGCTTAAGTGGTGATGTTCTTGTTTCAGAAACATGGGCCGATGTGGTATCCAAGCAATTGGAAGAAGTATTTACATTATGGTTTCTCCAGCTTTGTGCCGAAGATTGCCCTGAGTTGTCTTCACTATCTGATTGCTTCTGATGATTCTGACCACTATTACTCTGACCACCAGAAGTCCTGTTTAAGTCATGATTTCCATTATCTTCAGAGTTTTTCTCAATCCCATGATCCTCCCTTAATTTGTTGGTGTGGTTCTCATTCAAATTCTCAGAAAAAGCAGTTGGTTGTGTAGAAGGGTGTACATGTGACTGGTCATGCCATCCATTGCTCCTCACGGATTCATCTTTACCATTAGACTGGGTCGAAGTATCATCCACTTTTTGTTCTCTGATCTGTTCGATGATTCGGCTATCTGCAGAAATTTCATTCGTTGTTGAATTCCTCCCACCATCCTGACTGTTTTCTTTGTCATCCAATGCAACATTGGCTCCTAAAGAGAGCAATAGGCTGTTGTTCCGTAATGGCACATTTTTGGAGCACTTCCCATTAAGTGCATCAGTTAACAATATAGAGTTTACTTGTTTCTCATCTACCCTCCATACTTTGAGATCTGGAGGGAAATGTCCACTTGCATTCCACTTATACAGCTGCAACATAGAAAAAGGTCCTTGAACCTTCCCAGATGGATCCTGATAATGCCATGACTTATCATTCATAAAATCATCAAATGGCTGCGCAATCCCTGTAGAGAGAAGTGGAGATGAAATGTCCACTGCAACACTAGACACTTCTGACTTCGTAACAACATCAGCACTATCATTAATAGGAGTTTCGTTTGGGTTGATATGCTTCTTTAGTAAGCATGTATTCTCAATTGGGTCACTGGCAGTGGTCAAGTCCCGAGTTCTTCCCCCAACACCATTCAAGACACCATCCCAAATTCTGGAGAAAATGGGTATATTACCATCTGCATATACATAATCATAGTTACGGTGATATAAGCACTGTCAGGATAACTGCTAAAAGAAACTTGAAAACAAACTCGGTGGAGGAAATGAATTCTACCTTGTTTATTGCCATCTGACTCTCCAGCATCTTCATCAGACTCATACAATGAATCCAAATTGGGGTCAGAGTGTACATCTGGAACTTCATGCAGTCTGCGCTGACGTTCCTCCGGGGAATTTAGTAGCTGCAACTTCTCTACGCATTCTTTAAGCGTGCAATTCGGTCAAGGAATGAATGAATAAGCAGAAAAGGCAATCACTAAGAAACCAACTAACATGCACATACCCACTTATTGCTGAACATATCCATGTTAAAATTTATTTCTTGCATGAGCGCCTAATTCTTTGTTAAAAAATTGTGAAACATATCACATTATTGCAAATTCAGTTAAAAGTATTAAGCAGAAATAAATTAGAGGACAGCACAGTAAATAAAAATGTAGCTAGTTACAGCAAGAATTTATAGATATACTAGAAGAAATAAGAAAGAATAACCAAAAAAAGGGGGGAAAATACAGTAATTTTAACATATTGCTGTATATGCCTACACAGTTTTCCAATGATAGTAACACCCACGCATCTAGGCACCGCTAATGGTTTAATTTGTATAAACTTTATGTTTTATTTATTGGCAATATGCATTATTCAGTACCCACAGTTGTAAAATTATCACTAGTTGTAAAATTGAAGTATCCAATATGCATTATTCAGTACCCACAGTTTAGCATATTTAGGAAAGAAGTAAATGGTAAAGGATATTCTTTTCTGTGTCCCTTCTCGCTTGCTCTATCACGAAGATTATTAAGCCGCAACTTCTCAGCTTCCAATAACTACATCAATAAAAGAGGCATTCATGATGATAAAGAAGAGTAAAAATATTGTGCTTTCTAAATTCAAGAGCTGCTATTTTAACTAAAGCATCTCACAAATTCAATTCAGATGGCATTTGGCAATAGTTAAGTAACATTTAAAAAGCATGGCATTAAATTATTTAGGCATGGTACTTTATTAATCTTCAGTATGAAATTTCTACACATTGATGATTCCTTACAATTAAATGACCATTAATCTGAACCATAAATCAGATTACTAAACCAGATAAAAAAAGAAAATTTACTTACATCATCAACTCTAATTTCTTGAAATGTCAGCGCTTTGTTCAGAATCTCTCCCTACAAACAAAGACAGCCATTATAAACCTCATACAAAATATAGCATACTGCATGGAAGCTGACATAATATACACACTAACCACAGTCAATCTCTTTGAAAGCCCATACTTTATACTTTGACGCAATCGCTTGCATTCATCCTGGACATAGGATAAATATATTAATCACCTGCAAACTCCCATGGAAGACACTTGACTCCTCTACAAAATATGAAGACTTGTAAGATGCTTAAAGTAATTTCCTATTTACCTCAGAGAACTCCTGATTCGAAATCTCGTCTATCGATATGACCTCCTTCCGGTTTAAATTTAAAATTTCAAGCTTAATGTCAGTCGTTCTTGTGCCAATTTTGTAAGGTTCAGCAACCTTACTTGTACCTGAACAATTAGTTACCAAAACTAATTTCAAGACGTGAAATTTACAATATGTAAAATTCACTGAGGTATTAGATGTGGTAAAAGTTCACATACCTACAACTTGGACAAGTCTATACATATCTTGTTTCTGATCACCACTAGAGATTCTTATCCGCACAAAAGAACCAACAATCTTCTCGTGAATCCTTTCACTATCATCAGTCAGACTCTCCATCAGACTTCGCCGCAAGTAGATCAAGTTAATGTTGTGAGCATTTATTGACGCGTATGCATCTTGATTATTTTGTGTCACAGACATGTCAACCTTTTTACTTGTTGTGCATCTCTTATCATTGACTAACACTGACTGTTTATTGTTACTGTCAATGGCCTCCTTTCCATTCGCAACAGCATCACTAATTCCTGCTCCAAAATTATTTTCTGCAGGTGTATTTTCTTTTATAAGAAAGTGGGGTTCAAGGAGCATTAGCATTTCAATGTAGCCAAGACGAGCTTTTCCAAACAAATTCACTAGTCTAGAATCGCAAACAATTTGGGATTTCTGTTGAGGGTCACGCAGATTGTTTTTCTTTACATACTCCAGCAAGAGATTCTGGACATCAAATTGAGAAAGTATAGACGTATCACCATTTTTCATATGTAAGACAAACTCTAGAAGCTCCTTTGATGCCCATCTCTTGCACTCAGGCAAAGACACACCCGTGTCACCACCTGAAGGTCCCTTAGGCTTCTTATTTTTCAAATTATTTGATTCTATATCTACAGAGGAGTTCTCAAAACCAGAACCTTTTTCGTCTTTAAGATGGTATAGTTTGTGGGAAGTTTGAACCATAGGAGCAGCAGCGCTCAATGGGTTTTTAGCTCGAAGGAGCTCATCAAACGTTAAAGATAGATTCTCTTTCAAAAATATCCAATACATCTTGAAAAGATACTCCCAGCTGCTCTTGTCATCGAAATCCACTTCACACTGTAAAAGTAGCATAAGTCAATAAAATTAGACCATCATGCAATCATGTATCATTTCATTTGCTCAACATCAAGTTCCCATTCTGTCTTGGTACACATGAGAGAGAGAGAGAGAGAGGGAGGAACACTAATGAGATTAACAGTGTAGATAAGAAAGATAAGCATACCATTTCCTTATTTCCCTGGGCACTGTTCTCAATCAGCATTATAGTTTTCTTGCAAATTCCACACAAACCTTTATTTCCTCTAACAGAAACAAAATCCGCATTTTTTATACACCCCTTGCACAAAGAATACGTACAAGTATAGCACATATAATGGGATGCTTTCTGACAAGAGCTACATATATGCCAACCTGAGCAGTGCAAAAAAGAAAGTCTATTAAAGGAAAGCTGCACAATTTGGTTAATCCAAAATAAACTATTAAAATTTAAAACAAATATAGGTGATAGATTTCTCAAAATAAGGAATGAGTGAGTGCTAATCGGCAAATTAACAAATGGAAACTCTATTAAACATGATAATAGATTCATGATAACATACAATTGTGTTATTTTGACACAAATTTGACATGAAATTTCAACAACAAAATAGATGGTTAACACAATTCAAATATGTGGTTAATTATGTCCAATAGATGATTAATGAATAACAAGATGTCGCAGCTCACTAACCATTCACCGAGCACAGTTAACCACAACTTTAAACATCATTAGCCACAATTTTTTCAAAAATAGACATATATGTCATCCAAATTATGTATGAATATACATGAATTTTAGGTGTTCAAATATATATGATATTCATTAAGTACGATTTGTATTCAAACATACACTTGAAAATCATGGGTAATGGCGTTCAAAATCGTTGTTAATTGTGTTCGGTGGATCATTAATGAGTTGCCGCACCTTTTTAGATTTAGTGACCATCCACCGAACTAATTTAACCATATACTCCCTCCAGTCATTATTATACACAAAATTTCATTTTTTAGATTCATTGAATAACTAATGTATCTCGTCTATGTATTATAGACCAGATACATTAGTTATTAAATGAATCTGCAAAGTGAATTTTTGTTTGTAATAGTGACATGAGGGTGTATTTTGTTGTCGAAGTTGAAATCAAACTGTTGCGTCAAAATATCATTTATGAATAGCATAAGAGAGAATATTTAGTAGATTCTATATAATCTACAACATTTGTGCAAATGTTCCAAGCAATATCACAAATAAAATCCAATTGCATTTTTTTTTTTGAAGGAAAAATCCAATTGCATGTAAATAATTATTTAATAAATGAAACTAAAATAATTAAACCTAAAGAACAAAACGGTTTAAGAAGTAAACAAAATACCGCAATTCCATTTGGCTTTTGAACGGAAGAACGATTCATCTCGCTTGACACACGCCGGATGATACGCTTTAGGACAACCCCTAGAAAAGGAAAGTGAGAGAAAGATTTAATAAATTACTACAAAACATTGATGATAATGATTGAAATTGAATAACGCATTTTCGACCTTAATTACAATCTAAAAGCCAATCTAAGATAGAATCTATAAAACACAAAATCAATAATTAAGTAGTTAAAGTTCCAATTCAAAATTATTCCATTCTTAATCGCTAAACCCTCACTTACCGGCGATCGCAGAGAACGAGACTTCCACCGTCGAAGCAAATGAAACAAACATCTTCATCTTCCTTCTTGATCTGCTTAGGCGGAGGAGCTACTTTCGGAGTTCCTTTCGCCGGACGACCTCGCTTCTTCTTCGTAAACTCACTGTTCTCGGCGATGACAGCGAGAACTACTTTCGGCGCCGTACAACAACCGCCGTCTCTCTCCGTTATGTTCACATCGGAAACAGCCTTCGTCGGAACTTCAACTTGCTTCGTCTCCGCCGCAGTCTCCGTAACGGCCACCGGAACTGTCGCCGGAACTGTCTCCGGTGTTTCCGGCTTCGATTGTTCCATAAATTAAAACAAATAAAAAAATCGAATCGAATAGAAGAGAGAGAATCAATCAATAATAGTCAATAATCATGAATAATTAGGTAACATGAATTGAATTTGAATTGAGTTGAGTTTGCGTGAGGGAAACTGAAAAGTGAAAACCCTAGCACATGGAAATGGAAATGGACTGGGTTCAGATGTAAGAAGGAACTGTTTGTGATAATTTTGGTAATTTTGTGGGAAATAGTGAAGAGATCCCTATCAAGCTAGAGAGAGAAAGTAGAGAGAGAATATGTGGAACTCTGACTATCACTCAGAAGAAGAGAGAAGGAAGAAAGAAAGTAGACAGCATGCCTACTATTGCTCACTCACGATTGGTTCAATGTGGCACCTCCCTCTAATTACTCCTTTTTTCTTTTGTTTTTTCCTATCACTTCTAACATTCTAAGATTACCTTTAATTACTTCTAATATTACCTTTATAAGTAGTAGATAGATTAATTAATTGATAAAGGTTTTCATTTTTTTATATAAACAAAAAAGAAAAGGGTTTTTGATACTTCAGATATTAAATACATTGTAGTAATATGCAAGGTTCGAAGTTTAAATTTGAGATTCTCTATTTATTCATCTTAATGATTGAAATTCTAACAACTAAATTATTTGTTCAAAAAAAATCTAGAGTTGAATTTCAGGGTTCACCTTCATGTTTCAGTGTTTAGAGAATGTATGTATACAAATTATTTATAATGAGTGTAACTCTATGTGAGTTAAACTTGCATCATTGTGTCATACTCATTTCAATTTCGTACTGGCGAAAAACTATTTATTTCGTCTTAAAATAAGTGATTTAGGTTGATAATGTTTAGTAATATTCATGTGACATGTTTTGACTCTATTTTGTTAATATTATATAAACACAAATAATAATGTATAAGATGTTGTTGGATTTATATTGATAAATATTTTTAAAATATAATTTAATTAAAAATATTAAAGGTCGAAGATGTGTATTAGTATGTTTAAAATAGTCAACAAAGTTTGGGATTGATGGTATTTCACAACATTTGAAAAAAAAAGTGGTAATTTCATTTAATATTCTTGAAGTAATAAAATGTAGTTGTATTGTTTAAATTGTCATTTATGAAAATTGGGTTCCATGATTACATAATGATTTGTTGAAAGACAACCTTCTTAAAAAAAGTTTTATTGAAAGAATTTTTTTTTATTTAATTTAGATATATTAGTTTAAAATTTTACTTATACTTGAAGAATGTGTGAGTCACTCTTGGCCTATTAATTAAACGGCTTAGATTGTCAAAGTAATGTCCTCAATTCAATCTTACATGATTATGAGACTTTTCAAAAAAATTCAAATGAAAGTATGAATAATCTTCAAACACTTTTCAAGAAAATTCGATCAATGTTTCTTGAGCAGCACCACGTGCTTAGTGGGTACGAAGGAAAGGCCAGCCAATGTGGGAGCCACTTTGCTATTTTGTTCAACGCCGAAAACACAAGTTTTTTTTTTTTTAAAAACGGAAAGTTGGGTTTGGGGTGATTCATGTGACACAAAAGGGGTATCATATTCCTCCTTTGCTACAGTACAAACTTTCCTATCTATCTTACGTTCCTTTTAATTCAAAATAAAAAATAAAAAAATCTAAGTTCCTTTTAGTATTTTATTTTATTCTTTCTTAGATGAGTAATATTCTAAAGAGGGTGAGGCATAATGTTTAAGACATTTGACCTAAAATATATTTTTATGGAAAGAAGATTAAATTCCGTGACAGCTAGAAGAAGTAGGCAATTGACGTTGCTGCTAAGTACGAATGCTACTCGTCGTTATTTATTAATATGATTTATTATTAATAATGATTAAGGTTTTTAACTCGCACAAGTTAATTAGGATGGGTACGTAACTAGTGATAGTTCTTGCATTATTTATGCAATGACGGTGTCCAATTAAATGCTTGATTTGACTCATGGATTGCGTTACTTTCAGTTAAGGGATTACTTGACATTGATTTTGGTTTGAAATTGTGGCTTGGATAAACTGTAATGTATGCTCGTTATCTGATTTTGGTAAACTTATCTAGAACGCAAGTTGAGAATAAGTTCCTTTGATCATTGGAGTTGCACAAACAATCTTACCGTATAATTACATGCGATTTCTCGTGATATTAGAATTGTTTTGGAATGCTAGCCAAAGAGATGTGATATGTCTTAACAATTCATGGTACTCTCATTAAATATATGGACCCCTGAAGTGCATCATCATTTCCCTCTAGTTATGGGTGAAAAAAAAAAAAAAAAAAGGGCTCCTCTCAAAAGGAAAAAGCGCTTAATGTAATAAATAGGACAAGAATCCTTTCTAGTGAAATTCTTGCTAGAGAGAGATCAGTGTGTAGATCTCCACCTTTGAATTTTTGTTAATCAACCTCTATCAAGTTTGAGTATTCTTAATCGGCCAGACATACCTTTCCACGAAGATGAGTTGTTACTATTGGACAAATTACAACAATGAGCTTGTATTTGAGTGATACTAGGTTGGTGTTTCAAGTTAACTCTCGTTTAAAGAATATTACAGTTCATTAATATTGATTCAAGTGTTCGACGACAACTTTATTGATTTACATCAGTATATAATGACACTCTCTTGAGTGGATCTACAATGATGTTCTAGATCTTAAGTTCGTGATTTTTTCTAAAAACGATGATAGTTGATTTTGGCCTTTGATTTATTTTTTGGCACATACAGGACATTCAACCATTTATGTTCAGCTTAGTACCATGATTACTTATAGGTCACCAGCTCTCAACTCTAAATCATTTTTTCTAAATCGACCTATTCACACATGATTCGTCACTCGGACCTTTAGTGATGATGGTTCTTCACATCAATTGTAATTCTTTTTGGTCGTTTGACGACTTTTTCAACTTGAATATTCGAATATTTTTAGTTTTATACTCATGAAGAAGTTGTGTGTCGCAAACAGACCTCGGGGCTTTAAGATGAGACAAGAGTGCGAATAAAGAATTATTGTGGACTAGTATAGTTTTGAAGTGATAACGTGCTCCAAGATTGTATGTGTTTTTATGAAAAGACGGTTGTAGATTTCAACATATATTCATTTTAAAATGGTGCTTCAAAGCATGTCTTCAAATAATACTTGTCTTGAAATCTTCAATCAAGATTATGCTCCTTGCCGATATGCTTGGTCTAGAGAATTTAATGTTTAATAACTGGGTTATTCGTGTTGAGTTCATTTTGCCAAATGGTTTAGTATTGGACTTGACTTCATATGTACTTGTTTGTTGACCTAATATAGGTGATATTGGTCATCGATCATATGAATGAGTTAATGAATGGTTTGTTGGTCAGATGTAGATGATGCTAGTCTTCAAATATATGATGAGTTAGAGGATGGTTGTGTTGACAAATCACTTGAGCTTGATTCTAACGGGTTGATCTTGAGCTTATTCCAAATGATATTCTTAAACCTTGATGCATATTGATTGTCCTGATTGTTGACCCAAACATACTATCTTGACCGTCGATCCAGACGATGTGATTTGCTTTCAAACAATGATTTGGCTCCTATTGTCTTTGCATCCGGAAGGCTTACTACTTTGGTGTAGTCCAAATGATCGAATCTTGACTTAACTGGACTTTGACCAAAACATGCATAACAATGTCTCCTTCATTCTAAAGCATATTTATCGTCTACCAGATCTAAGTAGGCATATGAATATCATCAAGCTTATTTGCTCACGTTTCATAAGTGTTGCTTTGTCTGATTGTTCGAACTTTTCTTCACTTAACCGTGTTCTTAAGAACTTGATCAATTAATTCATATTTCTGTGTGTATATATTTGAGATTTATTATGATACACCTATTAGTTTTTACGAAGGTTTGTTTTAGCAATGCACACCTTAAGGTGTATTTAGCCACTTTTTAGTTATCAATTGCTAAAATACTCATTCTAAAAAATAAGTGGGCGTATTTTAGCAAGGGTTTGGGGGAGTTGTTAACTTACAACCACTTATTTTTTAGAATGGGTGTTTTAGCAACATGCACCTCAATGTGTATTTAACAATTTTTTAGTTATATCTTTGCTAAAATACTCCTAAAAAACATGTGGACATATCCTAGAAAATCCCTATATATATTAAGACTTACTCTATTTGTAGATTTGATATAATTGTTCATTAGTTCATATCAATTTTGCGTGGTTATTCAATCGGATAATACTTAAACTATCATTTATGACTTAATATTAGTTCAATCTACTTGGACATAGATAATCTTTAACATATTTATAGTTTCTGCTTGAATCGTGTACACACTTGAACGCACCGTTGGTAGACAATTATTCTTTAGCTTTGTTATCATTGAAATATAAATGAATAAGACATTGTATTTGAACCAATTTGATTCTAACAATGTATAAAGTAGAGTTTTTTTTAGCTACTAAACTAATAAAAAATATAGGTAAGTATACATAACAAAAAAATAAAGATAAATTGTGAGAAGAAAAAACTTGTTTGATTGACTGTAAGCGTCGTAAATGAAATGTGCAATAGTTATTCATAGGCAAAGCTAATCCATCCCTCAAAAAAAAGGCAAAGCTAATCCTACTAGGCAAAATACCATGGCCTACAAAATTTAACCGTAACTTGCCTTAATCGGCTACACTCGCGGTGCTAAACGTTTGGCTTGATTTTCTCATATCTCGCGACATTTATGTTTCCATGATCCATGTGTGCATTGTTGTTCCATATCGTGCCTTCATAAATCAGTCATTTTAGTTTGTGAAGTGAGGCTATATACATGGATCCCATGTATTGCTATAAATTCAAGTTCCACGTGCCTTTGACTTATTTGACACTCTCACAACCTTCGCGAACTTTAGTGCACTTGAGAAAGATTCGTATAGCTCATAGTCATGTGCTTTTAGTTCGATTGATCTTCATTTGGCTTCTTGCGGATTGACTAAACATAATTCAATTGCTTGCCGATTTTAACTAGCAACTTATATTAATTTTAGGAGCAAAAAATGCCCCTTTATGCTGCATTATTTGTAAAATTAAGTTGAGAGGTGATGAAATGCAAATAGAAATTACTACATGAACAATGGTATCATTGTGCCATAAGATAGAGAAATATTCATTGTAAAATTTTGTTCGACTTGCAAAAGAGCAAAAGACCATTAAACCTTGTGATGACTCCTCATCATATCATGCATTTATGCGCGTTTTATCAAGTCTTTTTGGTAATTTATTTGAAATTTTTAGAGGATTTTTGAATGAGCTACTCGTGGTTTTCGAGAAAAGTCGATCTTGTATCAAAAAGATTTTTTGTAAGTCATTTTACTTCCATGACAAGACAACTCTATATGTGTCAAGGTCTTTTTGGTAATTTTTGTCAGGTTGATCCAATTAGATGATGCTTGGTAGAAGTTACAAAGGTATTTAAACTTGTTACAATGAAGAATTAAAGATCCGACTATGCTTGGGAAAATTCTGCCTCAAGCCACAAAACATGTCAAAGGTTGAGATAATTTTGAAAATGAAGAATGGAAAGCCAAAAAAGGAACTCGGTTATGTGTGATGCACGAGGCGTTTAGCATATGCAATATACCCCGAACTTACGTCGTTGTGCTTGTGGCAGACAACATCATGCGCGAAGTGCATACGATACCAATCACAGGCTGACAACACATTAATGAATATGATGCGTGAGCCTCATGTACGACCTAGAAATTTACTATAGTGCCCTATTTTCAACCAAAAATGAGGGATATGAATTTTGGTGGCTCTGAGGCATAAGGTGCGATAAAGCAACCCTAAGGTCGTGTTTTTGAAGGCTTAGAAACATGTTGGAAGATCAATACCATTGTCTATGTATCTTTCTCTTATCTTTTGAACTTTATTGTTTATTACTACTATCACGTGTGACTAAACTCATAAATTATGATTGAATTTGAAACTTTATAATATGCTTGAAAACATGTGATCTATGAGTCCTTATCTTAATGCAATTAAAACTACGTTTATTTGATTAAAAAAAATCATGGGATGATGGACTCGAGCAAAAAAATGTTATCTCAATAAATGATCCATTATTAAGGGGATTTATATGTGGCTTAGAAGTTTGAAGTTTATTTTAATTTTTGAAGAAGGAATTTGAAGTTTATTTGAGGGTTCTCAATAAAAGTGTTCAATGTGATACTTAAATCACGAGACTCTTTCACACTATAGACCAACTTTTTGGGTTATATTCTTCTCATAAACTTAAGTCCTAATAATTGATGCTTCGTTGAGATGGATCATAAGATTGCTATCTATATGCTGAAAGTTCCTCCACCAAATGCTGATAGGTGGGTGAAACCGCTAAAGTAAAAGAACTACCATCTAATAGATAAAGTAAAAGTTGTCGTAGACGTTAACTCCTAAAAGAGGTAAAATGTTAGAAGTATGACATTAAATAGATAAAAGTTTAACATGACATGTTAACACTCTAACAAATTAGTTTCACATGACATGATCAAATGCAATCGGAAAGTGAATCAATATTTTTTCTATGTCCTGTTATCGAGTGCTCTAAAGACACTGATTAAGAAAACAAAAAACGAAGTTTTAAATTGTAAATAACATTTTTTAAACCTTTAAAGACTGCACAACTTTCAATATAAATACTACTATATTTGATTTTTAACCATTGTCCGAAGCACTGGTTAATGGAGTATTTTTTAAACTTTTAGGGTCTGTTTGATTGTCAGGGTAGGGAGACATGATATGATACATTAATCATATCCTGCTCAAATATCATGTTTGATGCACCAAAGGGATATGATAAAATAAACCATTTTCCTATCTTATCATGACTTTCCTCTATAATTTCTATCCTGAGTATATGATGGGTTAAAAATTATCCTGATGTGATTAGAAGATAATTCCCTATTTATTATCTTGATATTCTGTCATTTTTAAAATATTGTCATTTTTAAAATAATGATAGCATATATTTTCTATTATAATTAATAACACGCCTTTTTTACAATATTTATTACGACAACAATTTTTTTATTTAATTATAATGATATCTTGTTTGTTATCATGTGCACATCAAACATATGATAGGATTAATGTTTATCATGTCATCATCATATCTTATCTATATCCAGCTTTGTATTATATCATGCTTCTATCCTATCCTGACCATTAAACGGACCCTTAAATACCGCACAACTTTCAAATAAATAAGGCTGATGTGGGTTTGGGTGGCGTGCAAGAGGGGGCAACATTTGCGTTATGTGATGTCCAACAAGAAAAACTTGTAGTTAGTTTTTTAATTTGATCCAAACCAAACATCATTTCCAATCTAAATCTAAACCAATAGAACGAACCAACCCCATATAAGCATTCAATTCAACACATCATCATCTTGAAGTACTCTCATCTCCGATAGTAACGGAATTCCAACCCAGAAATCTCTAAAATACCCTCCAACTTCCCCGACTATGTTGCAGAGACCCAGACGGCGTTGCGAAGGCACAGCCATGGGCGCTATCGTTCTTGATCTTCGTCCCGGTCTCGGAATCGGTCCTTTCTCCCTAGGTAATTCTCTCTTCATTTCACCAATTCGATTATTACATTCATCGCTCTTAATTCCCAATCGAATAATTCTCCGATCTATTTCCGAATTCCGCTTCATCATTTCCATTCCCTTTTCATTTTTCGAATTCCGATTAATTCGATTTCATTTTTTAAATCTAGCGCGTTTACAAATTTAGGTCAAACCGATTGTGATTTTTGATCGATTAGATTATCAGTTATTAATAGTCATGTAATGTTGTTAAGTATTGTGGAGCTTTGTTCAGGTTATTTGATGATTTTTCGGACGAAATGAGTTTGTGTTATTCGGAATCTTGTTGGAGTTTGAGAATTGGTACTGTGTTTAAGAGGTTATTGTTTTCTTTGTCATGTTTAGGGATGCCTATATGTGAAGCATTTGCTCAGATTGAACAGCAACCCAATTTGTATGATGTGGTGCACGTCAAGTATTTTGATGAGGTTTGTGACGTAATTTATTGTCGTTTGTGTTGTCAGTGTTTTATGTGAATTTGCATAAATAATGTTAGAAACTAGAGGTAATAGATTTGTGAAATACTGAAATTCATTGCATTGAAGCGCAAAAAGTAGGAATTATTGCACCACACTGTAGTTTTTTAATTCTGTGGAAACTGATTTATTCATGGTTTTGTGTCTGGAGCTCTGTAGCACCGACATGACACCAACACGTGTTTACACTGAATTATGTCATTTTCTCAAATTATTACCGGTGTCGACGTGTCAGTGCTGTGTCCGTGTTTCATAACTCTGGAGGCCTCTGCTGCTCTATATCTTTACTTTGTGAGAGGTTTATTTATGTTTACAATGGTTTTTTATGCTTTGTGCATTTGCAGGAACCCCTGAAGTTGGACATTGTTATTAGCTTTCCTGATCATGGTTTTCATCTTCGTTTCGATCCGTGGTCTCAGGTTTTTCTTTTTTCCTATTTATGATGCCAACAATTGATTTTTACTTAAATGCTTATTCAGGCTCTTGCGCGTGTGGTGGGGAGGGGGAGGGTATGGTTTGAAACGTCTAAGTGAAATATTTTATTATTGCATCTTTAATAGAAAGCATGAGTGTTTCAATGGCCATTATCAGAGTGTCACAATTTATTTATGGGATCTATCATTGGCGCTTTAGTTTAGTGTTGGGGTTGCACAAATTATTATCAATACAGGATTTTCATAACAAAAACTATGTATGTAGAACTATTGGGAAAAGTACAACTCCCACATCGGTTAGAGATATGGCCTAAATAGAGCTTACAAAGCTTTCGTAATTATCACCTTACAAGTCAATTTTGTGGGCTGTTAAGCCCGAAACTTAAGATGGCATCAAAGTCTATCTTAAACCAGTTATTGGGCTTCCCACGTTATCCATGCAGCTGACCCAATAGCCTTGGACGTGACACAGTGTATTGGGAAAAACTTGATGCGGAACCTGGTAAGAGAATAATAAGGAAAACTGTGTAAGGATCTTGTGTTTCTATCCCCGTGCAAATGTAAACTGTGGGAGTGTGTAATTATAGTCTAGAATTTTGCAATACTTTATTCTACCAATTTCATTGGGAGTGGATTAGTTGAAAGTGAGGGGTTATTCGACACTAGGTCCGTTTCTTTTCTTACATTTGTGTTCCTTCCTGTGAAAAGATGATATCATGCTAGAGAACTTGTATTTTTTAAGCTGATATTGCTTAGTCAAAAAATTGTGCGACACTTCCAATATTCTCTCTCTTATAGATTTAAAGCTCCAACCTCAGCTGTATGTAGCAGTTCTTATGCTTTCATTCATTTTATGCTGTCGCAGAGAGCTTGTTTTTTTTATTGGTTTCTATACTTAACAAGATGACTTTATCATGACAACACTTTCCAATACTATTTTAGAGACTGCGCCTTATTGAAATATTTGATGTAAAGCGGCTTCAAATGCGCTATTCTACTTCTTTGATTGGGTGAGTTTCTGGACCTACAATTTTGCTACAATCTATACTTGCACACAGTTGGATTTGCTTCTAACTTATGCACTTCCTAGTTAATATTTTGGTTCTTCACTTCCAAAAAGTCATTGTAAGTAGGCATCTGCGGAGAAGTTAAATAATGGTTTTTTTTAATAAAATAAAATGTAGCAGTTTATTTCAACTTTTATGAAAGGGTATTGTTTTTAAAGACTCATTGTTACTATAATATTCTGTTAGTATTTCTTTCTCTACAAATGATTATTGATAAGTTTATCCAAACTAACTCTTATTATGAAACCCCTAATTGATATTCTTTTCAACTTCTAGGGGACCAACAACGCTAGCTACTTTTGTTGCCGTTTATGCACTGTTTGGGCCCACATACCCAGGGATTTTCGATAAGGATAGAGGCATTTACACACTGTTTTACCCGGTAATGCATCAGTATTGGTCTTTATTTTGGTTTTACTATTCCACATTAAAATATTCTGGTTTATTTTTTTCTTGGTTTGGTCTTTAGGGGCTTTCCTTTGCATTTCCTATTCCGGGTCAGTTTACAGACTGCTGTCATGATGGGGGAGGTATATCATAATTAATTTGAAAAGTTTCAAGTTTTCTAGTTTTCATACGTTGACTTTGTTTCTTTTCATAATTAATTTGAAAAGTTTCAAGTTTTCTAGTTTTCATACGTTGACTTTGTTTCTTTTCATTATGAAAGTGGAATTGCCATTGGAGTTTCCAGATGGGACAACACCAGTTACATGCCGTGTTTCTATATATGATAGTTCCTCTGGTAAGAAGGTTGGTGTAGGCTCTTTAATGGATAAGGCTTCTGCTCCTCCATTACCTACTGGCAGCATTTACATGGAAGAGGTTCACGTTAAGGTTTGGTTTTGTTAATCTCTAAAATCTAAGTTTGTTTGTGTTTTTGCTTATTTAGTATGACACCTTTAGTTGGCTGCATAAGCTTTCTGCTTGTCTTGGCAAGGTAGCTATTATTTATTGTCTAATTCAGTTCTTTCCCTGTTATATAGCTGGGGGAAGAATTGTACTTCACTGTTGGCTCCCAACACATTCCTTTTGGTGCATCCCCACAGGTGAGCTTAACATTCAATCACAATTGTTATACTTTTATCGGATTATTTTCTCGTGCTTTCACTTCTTCTCTTGTCACCTTCCACTTCATTTTTATTCTTTATCTGAAACGAGGTGTTTAACATGCTTCCTGTTTTACGCAGGATGTGTGGACTGAGCTAGGACGTCCCTGCGGTATTCATCAAAAGCAGGTACCATAAATTACTAGTTCTTAAAAATGGAATATGGATATTTTGTAGGATTCTTGTGGACTTCAACTAATGCACTACAGAAACAAAATGAATTCTTTATGCATCTTTACTGTTGATGTACCAGGGAAAATTGAATTTTTGATGATTTATACAGTTCCACTATTGAGATTTTGGTGTACACTTTTGAGTCTGCCAGTAAATATAAAATTCAATTTCAACATACCAACCAATGCCTTCCACCTTATAATTTAATGGATCATACGAGGACCTAGCCAACTGACTGCTGTGTTTTAGCCTACTGACAAGTTCTTTTTGGGTAGAGCTCTAAACACTGGGAGTTGAGATGGATCCAAACAAAAATTATCAATTTAAAGATTATCTAAAGAAAATCTGAAGCTTTTTTATTTTTTTAACAAGCAAGAAAATCTGAAGCTAATTATTGCTGCTTGAATGAGTATTTCCTTTGTGTGGATTCTGACGTTATTACTCTGCAGGTAGATCAAATGGTTATACATTCTGCCTCTGATCTTCGGCCACGGACAACTATCTGTGGAGATTACTTTTATAATTATTTTACTCGTGGTCTAGACATCTTATTTGATGGGCAGGTTTGCACCTTACCACATTCTTCTGTATCTATACACACAAGCATACAATTGACAATCAATGATCCCCCTTATATGTTTTTTATTTCAGACTCACAAGATTAAGAAGTTTGTGTTACATACTAACTACCCCGGCCATGCTGATTTTAATTCTTACATGAAATGCAACTTTGTCATCTATTGCTCAGATGGTGAGCAATCTTTTATTTGCATTGCTGTATTTAGATTGGTCTCAATGTAACAGTTATATAATTTTTTGCTGTGAAAAGTGGTAAAATCTTTTCCCCCTTTCCAGCTGTCGGAGGATCTTTTCAGGATGTAAATAACAGCAAACAGAGGGTTATTACACCTAGCACAAAGTGGGAACAAGTGAAGGTAGCTTTTACCCCTTCCAAATTGTATGCTTGCCTTTTAATGATGTTTCATCTTGGAAGATACTGAGTTATAGAAAATCTGTATGTACTTATTTAAAATGAAGTAATTGTAGGAAGAAAGTCGTGAGTAACTTTGATGTAGGTTTCTTATAATAATAAATACAATTTTTTATCATATAATAATATAGCATGTAATGGATTCTTGTAGGAAATACTTGGAGATTGTGGGCGAGCTGCCATTCAGACACAAGGTTCTGCCAGTAACCCATTTGGTTCTACTCTTGTATATGGATATCAAAATATTGCTTTTGAGGTAACCCATTCTTTGTGCTTATGGTGCTCTGCTTATTTAATAGTCCAGTCTATTATGGTGCCTTTGAGTAACCCTAAGCTATACTTTTGTGATTTTAGCAGGTGATGAAGAATGGTTATATTGCAACAATAACTCTCTTCCAGTCATGATGATGGTATATTTTTCTTATATTGTGTGTTGTAATGTAAATTTCAACTTTATTCAAATTAAATAGCAAGCGATAACCTTAATTTTCTTTTCTTAAATCTTAGTTATTGGTACAGTCATAAAAATCCAAGTTTATTTCTTACCAACCACACAGTACTAGACCATTATTGTCCTGATATTTCCAGCTTCTGTCATGCTAGACTTTGATTATACATCAGGTTTATTTACTTATGTTAACCTATCTATTGCTGGTGATGAGACTTTGAATTATATGTCTTGATTCAGGGGCTTTTGGAGTTTGGCTACACCTAATCTTTCTGCCTATCATTCCAAGGTTTGCGAAGCGTGGTTGTGGAACTTCACAAGGAGTAGCAGGCTTTGTACGTTCACTGTAAAAAATCTGAATAGTTCAATCGGCACCATCATTATCGTGTCAATGGGCTATGGTAAATTTGTACAGCTGTGTAACAAATTGTACATATAAATCATGTAATTAACTGATATTGTCTTTGCACAATGCAAATACAATAAATTCCTAATGCTTAACTTCCAGATGATTTCACTTTGTAAGATTCTCTTTTACTTTCCTTTGTCTGGGTTAAACATGATGTCCGACTAATCCAAGCGGTACCGATTAAAAGTAACGGGTTGGTATTATTGTGTTGATTCAGAACTCATTTCAGTTCAATTACTGGGTCAAGAAGAATGAAATCCAATTAATATGAACTGAACTTAAAGCTTTTTGTGCAATCGCACATACCTGTTCTGTCAAATTTTCTTGTACTCATTTTCACGCTGGAATGGTTTGAGCTTTTTCCATTTCTTCCCACAATGTTTTTACTTGTCAAATCCTACCGCATTCATCATTTCACATCTTTCTTTCGCTACAAGCTAATTTAATGCAGTGAATGGACACCTTCAGGGTTAGTGGTACTAAAATGGAAAACTCGTGAATGTTGGGGACATATTTAAGTTCATGTTTTTCCCCTCAATTTATTAGAAATTGTGTTTTTTTATTCAACCTGGCCACTCGACCAGTCAAGATTTTGTTTAAAAAAAAAACATCAAACGATTGTTTTTATTGTTTGAATACAACCTTGGGTTTATCAATTTTAGTCATTAACTCTTCTTCAATTTCCTCCCTTTGAGCTCTCTTGATCAAGCTTTGCATGCCTTCTCCTTTTTATAAAATGTTCACTTTGGCTGGATTACATGGCTCATGCATGCAAATAAAATGTCAATCTAAGCAAGACTGAAGAAACAAAGACGGGGGACTAATGACTCGATATGCACCAGTGGCCAGGGAAAAACGACCAAAGTCACTACTAGTAGACATCCACTTTCTTGGTAGATTTTCACTATAGGCTAATGACACCCAAATCTTATATATAAATATATAACTGGTACACTATCATCTTGAGATTGCACGAAATAGAATAACTTTGTACAAATATGTTTTGCCTTGCATTTGATCAACTTGCACAAGATTATTCAAAACACAACAAAATAATTCAGTATTAATACTAGAAACTAGAGTAACTTCTAGTTGTACATCATGCAACCCATACAAATCTTATATACAAGTCCTGCCCGTGTCCCGACACTGAGACAGCCATAAATCCATATGCTCTATGATCTTTTGTCGAACTTTGTGAACAGCATCAGGGGATGTGCAGTTCTTCTCATTGCCTAAAAAGAGATTTCACAATTAGAATGTTGATTGATATAGCAAAATAACGCATACATATTGTTTGTCACTTTCTTCCTTAATGTTTTTTTGTCTTAACTCTTTGATTCTCAGGGAAAAGAGCTCTATAATCCAGGTAAGTAAAGACTGGTGAATGATTGTTACAGACAACGTTTGAACTTGGATACTCCCGATAGATTCAATCTTTGCCGAAAGTCATTAACCTCTTGATCCTACGCCTACCCGCTTGATTATTTTCCCTCTAATGTTTTCATTATTATTATCATTAAAAATGTTTTTCTTCTTTTTGATAAGCATGAGATTTATTTGTTGATGCCTTGGAGAAGAAATCTAGGTGATAAATTAAACCCAATAAATTGCACGTTGAAGGTTGGCAGCCTAAAAAATACCGCGATGACAATAATGATAATTAGACATACCTTCAATATTAAAGGGACTTTGAGGGCATCCTCGTATGTCAGTTCCATGGCCACAATTATGACAAGTGATAGTGTAGGAAGGCACTGAAAGTATAATAGTGATAAAACATTATTCAGCAAATCTTATGAGAACATCATAAATTATTACACGAATAAAGAATGCTATGGTCTAACTTGATTAAAGTAAATTCTAACTCACTATTAGGTGATGAAATTTGTTTTGATGCACGACGCCAAGGATCCTGTGAGCCATTTGTGAATACTATTTTGGAACCTGTCCATACACAAGTTAAATTTGGATACATGAAATGATGCCAAATTTCAAGATTATATAAAAGTATGTATTCATAATAAAATCATAGAAGAATGTAAAATATGTAGTGTCCAACCAAATATGCCTACTGCGAAAAAATCCAAGTTACACAGGTTAGAAATATGACCTTAAAAAAAGCTTATAAAGCTTAGGCAATCCTTACCTAACAAAAGGATGATTTAGGCCCGAAGTCCCAATTCTAAGATGGTACAAGAGTTTATCATGGGTTCGCTGACAGAGTTCTACAAAGTTTATACAACTCTAAACCTTATATGTTTTATTTTGTGGGTTTTGTAATGTAATGTAAGGACTATTCAAGCCTTATAACTTATAAGCACTACTTAGGTCATATCTCTAGTTGATGTGAGACTCGATACAATAAAAAAGAAAACAAAGAAACAACAATTTTTGCAAGTTTCTAACCAGCAATTTTTGTGCCTCCATAATATATATTTGTTGCATCAACATCAGGAAATATGCCCTCTCCAAAGACATTTTTGCAAAGGTCCAAATGGTATCTGCAATTTATGAGCACCATTCCGTAAATATTTACAGGATCATGAAAACTAGAAATATTAAAATAAAGTTTTTTTATGCTATGTATACAAAAGAGGAGGAAAGGAATATTGTCAAGAGAGAAGTATATTAACAATGGAAATAAGGATATTGCCTTGTGTCGACTTTTGAGGAGCGTATACTGTCATTTGAGGGAGCCACCTGAAAGTATGCAACCTCAGTACAAACTTGAAACCACCAGAGTCTACCAGAACTGTTTTCAGTGATAGCAGTGTTCTTCAAGTTCTTTTGGTTATAATCTTGTGTACTTTCACCTTCAGTTCCAAGGTAAAACTCTTTGATAAATTTGGCGTAAGCATCCTGCATAGTTAATTATATATGTGCCAACTTAGAACTATACAATAAGATAAAAAAAATTACATGACTATATTGTATGACAAAGGAAAAATATTACTAAGCAAGGAAAAATAAAAATGAAAGGTGAATTTAATTTGAACATCCAAAACAAGTTCATTCAGGATTGAGCCATTTCGAAATGTTTTGGCAGAAGTAGCTAAATTGAAAAGCATACCACCAAATCCTCGCCGTCCTTCTTCGCTTTAACAAGAGGCTTGCATAATATATCAGGATTCCCGTATTGAAACTGAAACATTCACAAAGAAGACATGGTAAAGTTTAAATACAAGATATTGCAAGAAAGAATTAATAAAAAAGCAGCATGAGTCAAATCAATTACCGCTGTAACAGCAGCATCAGCCAAGAAATACAAGAAGTCACCATCAATTTCAAGCTGCAAAACAAGAAGTTCCCAACATGAGAATCGTAGAATAAAATCTAGTGGGGACTCGGGAGCGTGAAATTGTATATGGCTAAACTATAATATGCTCTAGAAGGTGTAAGAAAGAAACAAGCATACATCAGCTGCATTAAAAGAAGCCTTCAATGCCTTTCCATTGGTTGCAAGTTTTCGTTCGATAAGTCGAGTGGTTTCTTGTAATGCTGCCTTACATTCAACACCTGCTGACTCACCAATCTGCATGTTAAAGATAGAAATCTAAACTTTGACACTAGAAAATAGTGAAATTTGTAAAATATACACCATCTTGACACACAAAAATGTATGACTAAGAAGGAGAAATCACTATCTTCACCTGCTGATCAAATTCTGTGAAGTTGTAAACCGCAAGAACAACTGCAGAACTTGCAAGACTTCCACATGTTAAATGCGGAAACTTAAGACGGAACCATGCACTGAGAGCTCCAGGATATGAAACACCAAATACGAACCAGGGATTGTCGGTTTTTGTTCTATTAAGCTTTGCATTTAAAGAGTCCTGCAAGAATATACTGCCAGCTTTGGATCTACCGAGATATTTTCATTTAGTACATGCAATGCAGTGCAACTAGTACTGAGCATACGAAATTTATTAAATTGGGCAACCGAAATTTTTTTATCACATGTAAACAGAAATCATGTAAATCTAATTTCATTTGAATTGACATAAACATTGTTCTTTTCTGGACGTGTAATTGACAATTAGTTCCTGATTTCAACCTATATCTCAACCTGAATCACAGTCAACGAAATCCTGAAATCTTTTTCAGAAAGCTTTTATCATAAGTTTACGGATTCTATAATTTGATTTTAAATAACTTATGCATGAACAAGATATCTCATTTTCCAATAGATTCTTAAGTTACTACTTCATTGCATTTATTTATGCCAAGCAGACATCAAACAGAAAGGTAATTTGCCTGGTAATTCTGGCGAAAAACAGCCAAATCAAAGAGCGCCTGTTTAGATGAAAGATATCTCAAATTTTTTGTCGCCAGAGATCTAAATGGCGAACTCTTCCCATAATAGCGATGCTCAAGAGAAACCACAGCTGCTCCAAACTTCTTTGCCAGAACCTATAGATGTTTAAAGCACATGGACATATATTAGCTTCATAAAAGCCACAATATATTTAAAAGAAAGATTTTCAATCTTATTGGTCACTATAATCTATAGAATTCAATCGAGATGTATTAGGACAACAAATATACATTGAGCAAAAAAAGCATAAAGGCTATAGCGTATGTTAATACAAAACTGAACCAATAATAGTACTTACACCAATATAGTCATTTTTAATCCCATCGCATGAATATTCACCACAGATCACCAAAAAAACCGGTCCATCTGGAATCCGAAAATGGTCAAGGAACTCATAGTAACGCTGCTGGAATATGCGGTGATCCTGCAGTGAATTTATAAAGCATACAAATAAGAAGAATCAACCAAATTAAAATTTGATAAGTAAAGTAGATAAAAAGATTCTACACTTGTGAAAAACTTAACAAAGGATATTTTAGAAACAAGACTATCAAAATAATCCTCTTTTCTCAAATTATTGCACAATGTCATACTTTTTGAAAAGTTTCATTTTCAACCAGCATGTATGCTTTAGTTTCACATAATGTGATATTTAGACCCTGTCTGGATAAACAACTGAATTTGCAGCTTATGTCATTAGCTTTTATCACGATGAGTGCTTATGTATAAACTATTTGTATAAAAAATGATAAAATGAAGTTAAATTATTTTCGTATAAGTTGTTTTCATAAGTAATCTTGGAAAACTTATGAAAATAAGCTGAAAACATTTTATGAACATGTCATAAGCTATTTTCATAAGTTCTGTTTCAAACTCAAATAAGTTCCTTTGTGAAAAATTGGAGAATTGCATTTGATTTAATTGAGAAAAGAAATAAGTACATAGGGAGAGTAGTGATCGAGGGTCTGGGGGAACCACAATTCTTCCTTAGTCAGATATCTTGCAGATTCAGACAAACGACGTTGCAGCGAAAGAGGTGTTGCCGACGCTGTAGAGAACAAGAATAGAAACACCAATAAACACGGCGACATCATCATCACCCAACACTGTCTCATTTTTTCCACCTGTTCAACCTTGAAAATTAATAAATGGAGTTTTGACTTTTGAACTAAAGATAAAAATGTTCTCGTCCTTGTTTGGTTTTCTTTTCTAAAATTGATTTTCCAATTCTTTTGGTCCCTTCAAAATTGAAACTGAGTATCCACTTAAATAAATAAATAAAGGGTCCTGCTAACCGGTGCCTCCGGGGCACTGGTTAAGCATACCATAAAAGAGAATTATTATCATAAAAGGAAACTGTTTTTGACTTTATTATAAATTAATTACACAATTTCAATGCATTAACTACTATATAACTTCCTTTTTCATATCCTTAACCAATGCCCCGGGGGTACCGGTTAGCATTTCCCATAAATAAATACTGTTGTAATTGTAAATATGGTGAATCTAGTTTAGGGATGTCAATTAAACTCAAATCTAACGGATATATGTAAAAAATATCCACATCGGATAGGGTAAAAACTCGTCTTATTGGCACAGAAAGAAGTATGAATAATAGCCAAAAAAATGGCCGTGTATGGATGTAGATACAATCACCTTAATACACACACGGTCTCATATACACGAGTTTAATGATGGCAGGTCGACAATCCAAAACAACTTTGTACACACAACTAATCAAAACATTCATAATTGTCACTTAAATTAAAAACATTAATTGAAGTGATAATTTTAATATTTTGTTTGGTTGCATGTGTAAAGTTGTTTCAGACTGTCGATCCATCACAATTAAACTTTAAAAAAAAAAGAGATTAATCCTCTTACTTTCCTTTTGGGCTTGATAAACAGTTCACAACACTAAAGGCCACACAACAATTACAAAAATATTGTATTTGTAGCACATTATAAAGAGTATACCAATAATTTTATTAAATATTAAAATTAGATAATTAATCATAAGTTTTTGATATTTATTGTAATATACATTTTTTATTTGACTGAATAATATGATGTGTAATATATATATATATATATATATATATATATATATATATATATATGTTGATTTAAAAGATTTCATATTATATTTTAATTATGTGGGTAATGGGCATGGGTACAAACATTTAGATATCCATAGAGTATGAGGACGAACACCAAATTTATTGCCCACAAACGTATGAATTTTTTTTAAAAACACGGGTATGTGGATGGATACTATAGCACTCTACCCAAAGGTACCCATTGTCATCCTTAAACGGGAGTTAAGTATTGTTGACACTTTTTACACCGATTCAATCATTTTTTGAATTGGTATAACCGATTTAAAAAAACCTCCCGAATAACAATGTTCGTATTATTAAATAATATATACAAAGAGATTTTGCAAGGCTCTTTTTTTGGTAGTGGTCGGGTTTGAACCCTGGACCTTTCATATTTTATGCATTGTCCCAACCAACTGAGTTAAGCTCAAGGCTCTAGTCCAACAATAAACCAAGGCATAAGTTTGGCCTACTGGGGATTTATCTTTGTATTTGAGTTTAACATTTTTTCTGTTAAAAAAAATATTTTTGAAATTTTGGTATGATTCGTTAATCTATTTCAATTCATATTTCCATCATTAATATCTTTAAATAAGCAGCTAGCCACATTTTATAATAGAGTAAAGAGCTAATAAAATCAATAGAATTATTTTAATTTTAATTTATTTTAAAGCAAAAATAATACGTTTAAATATGTACTATGTATAAAATAATAAGTTAAAATGTTTAAATAAAATAAAAAAAGGTTAACAAATTTATGATTAATTAAATATAAAATACTAATATATTGAGACATTTGAGGTAATGTACTAAATCTAAATCTACTGATTTTGTGTCCAGTACAGTTCTCAATGGCATTAACAAATACTACTAAATCTAGTAGCTTGTTTTCCTTCTTTCTCTTACTAGGAGTTTAGAGTATGTCTAGAACGAGTGGAACGATGCTTTCAGAGTACCGTCTGTGAGAGAAACTTTGCTGTCTTCGCCCGCAGAGAAAACCGGTAACGGGTGAAGAAGAAAATGAAGACATAATCAGCTACTTACCCGACGGTGTTTTGAACCACATCCTCTCATTCATTCCTACAAAAACCTCAGTTTCCACCGCCTGCCTTTCTAGCCGGTGGCGCTACCTCTGGCAGCATCTGTCCGTTCTTCACTTCTCCGATGACTCCCATGAGTATATATGTCGACCAGCCAGCCGAACGTTTCAAGAACTTTGCTCTTTTAGTTAACGGTGTCTATGTAATCCCCGCGCCATTCGGAAGATGAGTCTCAGCTATGCTCATTCCTTTTCTGAGGATAAGTTTCGTGAATACTCGGTGGAGACTTGGGTTCGTGCTACCATTGGACGACCCCACCTTCATGAACTCGACCTTACTCTCTTTTCCGACGAAGATGCTCCCGACTTCAAGCTACCGCAAACCCTCTTCTCATGCCCTAATCTAGTTTCACTCAGGCATGCATGCACTCAAGCTCACGCACTTTCATTTTATATACTACATTTTGATATTAAAACTTTTTTTTTTTTTGCTTTTTGTAGTTGTAATTTTGTGTCCTTCAATATTTGTTTGGAATAAAGCACCAGACACAAATACGACATCTACACCAATGATAATTTGAGGAAACAAATTAATTAAATGTAACATGTGTGAGTATTGTGTATTGGATATCATACACACCTTTAATCAGAGGTGTCGGTGTTACGGTGGCAGTCAAAAATCTAGATTTGAATTGTTAAATCTTTCGATTTTGCAATTATACTTTCCCTCAACGATTATGAGCATACGCAAAATCTTATTTTGGTGGACACTTATATAATCTACGGATCTTTGAAACGATTTTACAATTATGGTCGTGGTGGTGGAACTAGAGAAAACAGTTTTGGTTTTGGTTTTATTAAGACTTATGAGTCTGAATTACATAACTGTTATGCAACTATGTTGTAATGTGAGCTATGCTTATGATTTTAAATTTACACACGTATTTCAAGTGTGATTTAAGGTGTTTTTGTCTTACTTATGCTATTTTACATGCATACAAATGAATTTTTTTTTGTGAAGAAACATAGATATGAATTGATATGCATATATATAATATATTTGAGATTTATGAGTTTTGTATAGTCGTACATATACAATTTTACTTCCCCTTACTGATCTTGCATAAAATCTAGACCTTGACTACCTTGGTTATGGCGGTTGGAATTGGTCATTTTAATAGGTAGAACATTTGATTTTATATTAGACCATTTCAATATGGCTACATAAGGATTGAAATGAATATTACACACAAACTATAGACCGTTTTGAACATGAACAAATTTTAGGAGACCAAAACAACACATGAAAGTCCAAAAGTAAAAACTAGTATATTTGATTTGTTTGGTTTCTGAATTGTGATATAATATAACATTTTCTTGTTTGTTCGTCAGTCTCTCTGGTGCAGTTCATGTAAGCATCCAACACTCTACGGTTGTTAGTTTACCATCACTAAAGATGTTGATGATCAACATTGGTTATGTGGAAGTGTCTTTTGTGAATGCACTTCTTGATGGCTGCTCAAATATTGAAATTTTGGATCTTTGCTTTTCTGCCCAAAGCTTGGATAAAATTTATGCCCCGCCATCCTTGAAAAGACTGAAAATCACCATCGAGAATGATGTTGGGGCATACTTGGAAGTAAATGCGCCGGATCTTCAATACCTTAACATTACCCAAATCACATTTGGCGAAGGTCTCAGCTTGTACAGCTTGCCCAACGTGGTGGAAGCATATCTTGATGTCTTTCCCACGTCGCTTGGTTCCATCGTCCCTTTGCACAACCTCTTTGGCGCTCTCTCTGGGGCAAAACATCTCATGTTGAGTCGTTCAACAACCAAGGTTAAGTTTTTTCTTTAGTTATTTTATGTTTACAGTCATCATTTATATAGAGTAAGTTAGTAACTGACTAATAATAAATTATTAACCAACTATATTTGTAATAATCGTGATTTATTTATATATAGATTGATATAGTTTTGTACTAATTACTACTTGATATCGTGTACAAACAGTGGCTGCTTGGTGAACCCCATGAGATGCTTTTTCAAGAATTTCGATATTTGCTTCGCCTTGAGCTCGTTCTTCCCTGGTTCAACTCAAATTTTCTTATCCACTTGATTCAGAAATGTCCCTTGCTCCAAGTTCTCAAAATTCAAAATGACAAGGTTTGTTGTTTAATCCAGGCTTAATTTGGACTATATAACTTTGTTGTAAAATTAGAAGTTGCATCTTATTGAATAGTACGCCACTGAATATATGACATCATTAATTCATTATTATGAATATTGCATCTTATTCAAGCCCTTTGTTGCGTACAGGAACGGTCGCCAATTTTAGCATGCTCTCCACAGCCAAGTGTTCCCAATTGTCTCGTATCCCACCTGAGCTTTATTGAATTTAAAGGATTTCCAGATGAGGTTTCATTTGTTGAGTATGTTTTGCAAAAAGGACATGTTTTAAAGACATTGATTATAGCTAATATTTCCTTGGACCTAAAAAAGAAGTATCTCATTCTCAAGTTATTATCTGATGTGCCAAGGGCCTCTGCAATGTGCCAACTGAAATTTGATTGAACTGTATCTCCTTACTATATATAAGGTTTGAACTCTCTCCCTCAATCCATTCTCTCTGTCTTACTTCTTCATCAAATTTAAGACGGCTAACATTGGGTTTAATCTATGCTAATTAGGGACTGAACTGAATCTTGTTTTTAGCTGCATGTCACCACATTCCAATTATATTGTGGTGGAATTACATAATATATACCATGCCCTTGAAAATTCTAAATTTTCTCTGATGTAGTTATTTTCATGCTTACCAAGAGGTGTTAACTGATTAGAATTCTCAATCACAAGAGCAGAGAAGCAAAAAAACATAACTGAAATTCCTCTTGATTATTATTGAAATATAAGTAGCAATCTGCCAGTTACGTCTGGGAACCTCTTCGATTTATAGACAGTGAATTGGCGAGGTATCAATTCTATCGAAAAATGAGGCCGGAAGACAGAGAGTGTTTCTGATATGATTGGCCTCGGAGTGGCATGCCTCCAAAACGACAGGAGACGGCACATCCACCACCGTTGGAGATGGAGGCAACAACAGTATCCACTGCGTTTCTATTAAAAAAAAAATGGTTAAACTAGGCATTTTGGAAAAAATAGAAGTTAAGACTGTATCCACGTTCCATTTCTGAGTCGTTCATAAGATTTGCATGACACCTATGTCGTGCACATTAGCATTTCTCTGTTGCAAATTAACTTGAGATTTTCTATTGTGTGATATTATTGTTATTGCAACTAAAGCTTTGTTTAGTTGGGACATCAGTGTTCACTTTTATGGATCATCATCACCTAAACTGATTTGTCCATGAAGCATTTGTCTTTCTATTATAAACTGATTTGTATTGATGTAAGTTACATCTGTTTGAGTTTCAGAGAAAACTTTCCCTCTTGAAGTACTCAGATCAAGTTTGCTTCGATGATTTGGCTTTACTACAAAGAGGATATGGGAGCAAAACGTATAATATGTATTTTGCATTTCATTAGGTTCAAAACTCTTTTGTATTTTGACCTCTACTATTTATTTCCATATTTTTGTATATTAGTATCAGGACATGGTACACAAGGAAAAGTTCTTGAAATTGTGTCTTGTTCTTTTGTGTAGAACACGGAAAGTCATCTAAGTATTGTCTAATTCTCACCTTAAAATATAGATTTTTCAATCACTTGCTTATAGTGCCAAAATCTCAGTATATGTAGCCAAGCTAAGCAATTTCAACTTTGTTGATTAGATAAAGTAAATTTATTTATCTATGGTTTACGTGGTTGGAATCTCTTAGTCACTGAGATTGTTATGGATGCTGCTAAGTTTATGAGTTGCAAACAGGGCAATACTGCATATATTCAGATGTATGTATATTGTACAATATGATCATTTCTAAGATCTAAAGCCTGTATGCATAATATGTCGAAATTTGGCTTCACATATGCTTAATATTCAACTATTGATTTCAAATTTTAGACAGGTTTTGGTTGTACATTTCATATCATCTTATGCACAAATACAATCTCTCTTTCTATGACAAACAAATGTTGGTTGGTATAGCTATATGCTTAGAACTTTGTATTCCTTGGAAGGTCATTGTTTAGGAGGCAAATGTTTATCAAGGATTTCAATTAAGACCAAAGTTATCAAAATTTGCAATTTTATAAACTTCATTAGTTCAAAGCTCTATAGGTTGATGCAAAACAATGATTCCTTCTTCAATCTAGATCTCTACTGCTGAGTAGTACTTGAGGTAGTCACTAATAAAAAATCACACAAATGATGTAGAATATAGATTCTAACAATTGAGTAATTCTTCCTTGGTCATATATACAAATAAAAAATATTTGGGCAACACACATAGATAAGAAAAAGTAAAAGATAAAATAATAAAAAATGATGCGGCTTATTTATTTCTTTTTTATTTTATTTTTTCTATTTATGAATGTGTGCCTAAATATTTTTTATTTATGTTTGTAATCATCTTCCTTGGTCACATATACAAATAAAAAATATTTGGGCAACACACAGATAAGAAAAAGTAAAAAATAAAATAAAAAATAATAAAAAATGATGCGACTTATTTATTTCTTTTTTATTTTATTTTTTCTATTTATGAATGCGTGCCTAAATATTTTTTATTTATGTTTGTTAAAAAAAAGACTGGCTCTCAATTGTTTATAGAATCTGGCTTACATTCTCAAATTTGTAGCTTTGAGCTCACATAACCTCCATCCTAATCTATACAGATGTAGCTCAATAATTTTTCATGTGCAAACAGTTTATTCCTAATAGGCATTTTGGATGCTACTCTTTTTTTACCAATGTAATTTTTTATACGGTTTTATTACTTAGGTGTATATGCCTCTGAGGATATTTTTATGAGGAATGATATATGAACAACCATTGGTGACAACTTCCATGACAACTTTCATTTCCTCTATTTTTATTGGTCAAAAATAATAGAGAGAGAGAGAAAATGGAAGAAAGAGAGTAAAAACATAATGTGAGTATGAGAGAGAAAGTTGTCAAAAAGTTGTTGCAAAATGGTTGTACAAATATCATTTCTCTATTTTTATCTTTCATGCCTCTCGCCATTATTCCTATCTCGAACGAGTGTTGATAGTATTGTTCCTTTAGTTGGTAATTAGTGATATTTTTATACAATAATTTTTGAGTGAATCATCAACTTCGTCCTTTAATTTGTACGAATCGGCCAAATTCGTTCCCCATAACGAAATATCAAAATAGTCCTTGAATTTGTCAGACGTCCATCAAAATGGTCCCTCCGTCCAAATGCTCTGTTACATGCTGTGTTGTCGTGTACACGTGTCAACAAGGAAGCCACATCTACAAGGACCAATTTGATGGAAATGATGAAAATTTCAGTTTTCACTTTTCAACTTCAATTTTTTTTTCTTTCTGTTTTTCCGGTTTTACCCCTCTTTTACCCTTACCTTCCACCCTCAGATTTCACTCTTTTCACATCAAATACGTCTCTGATCTTTCTCCTTCCCGCTAAAACCTTCACCATCTTCACCTCTCCAAAATCATCATCATCTCCGGCGATCAACGTTGGATTTTTAAAGGAAGAATTTGTATGTGGTTAAGGTAACGTTGTTCATCTTCTTTTTATTTTTCTCTATTCGTTTTCACCCATTTTTTGTCCGTTTTTTATTTATTTTCATTTTCAGTTTTTATCATTTCGTTTTCAACTTTAAACTTCATTTTATGCTTGCTTTGTTGTTTGTTTGTGAGTGTTGTGTATTTGAGACAGTTGTTTAGATTATTCATTTTAGGGTTTTCAGTTGCCAAAGTCTGTAGGATGGAAGACAATATCACGCTAATCCTGCTTCACGGTGGTGGTTTAGAGCGAGATGAGTATCAGAGGCTGCAATATGTTCGTGGTGAATTCTGTGTTTGAAAAAAAATGGATGTTGATGAGTTATGTTTGTGGGACATTGTAGAGGCTACTTAAGGATCAAATTGATTTCTGTTTATATAATTCAAGGACTTATTTGATGGTTTTTTAATATAATGTAGGGACCGATGTGATAGTTAGACAAATAATTCAAGGGCTAATATGATGGTAATATTATTAGAGAAAGGCTACATTTCTTTCATTTTCAACCTCTTTTCATTACAACTCTACACACACCTAGAACAATACAGTAGCATGTTAAAAAAACTCAAAAAGCAAATTATGACCATAAAAAACTTAATTAACCTAAGCTCACTTCCTATACAATCAACATTCAAGCACTCTCACATCGCCATTAAACATGGAGCTTGAAGATGAAGCTTGACTTTGATAACTGTTTTTGCCCATATACCTACCCCCATCATTTGAGATTCAATTTAAACAGTTTTGCTTGAAGAAATTTTGGGGATTCTCGGATTCAATAAAAAAAAATTAGGGTTTGGAGTTTTTTGAATTGGGGAAGAACGTTAGCACTAATTAGTGGAAGAAATTTTGGAGATTTTGGAGTGTAGATTAAAGATTGTAAAATTAGGGTTCCAATTTGATATATTTGGGGAAGAAAGAGCCGTTGGGAAAGAAAGAAAGAGCCGTTGGGGAGGAAAGAACATTTTCTGCAAATCAATCAATTTCGTCTTTGGAAATTTTGGTCATTATCGGCCAAATTAGTCCTTGCTTATGTGACATCTGACATGTGAGAGGTTAACAGCCACGTCAGCACCGTAAACACTCCAATTGGACGGAGGGACTAAATTGATTGACATTTACAAATTCAAGAACTATTTTTATATTTCGTTAAATTAGGGGACGAATTTGGTTGATTCGTGTAAATTCAGGGACGAAGTTGATGATTCACTCAATAATTTTTATTTTCAAAAAAAAAAAACTTTTTTTTTTGAGGAAAAAAAAAATTCTTTTGTTGATGGGAGTTTTAATATTGAAAAATTAGCAAACAATTTTTAGGTTAAAAGTGACTTTATTATACAAAAATGGTGTAAACTCGGTAGTAAAAGCTTGACTTAGTAACGTTGAGGGTCATGGTTCAAATCACACCTAAAACATTTGTAAAATAGATATTATTGCCACCTTTACTAATAAAATGGTTTCCCTTTTCCCATTTTTCTTCTTCTAAAAAACATAGAAAATACAAATTATCAAGCAGCTTTAACTTTGTATATTACTAAAGCTCTTTTCATTTTTATTTTGGTATGTATACAAAGTAGCAAGCATAAATTTAATTATATAAAAATGATTAAATAAAAATAATGAAATCATTCTTATAATTTTTTTTAAAAATAAAGAAATCATGGTGTAAAGTGACATAGATATAGTAGCAAATTCGTTTATGTTTATCCAAAAGCACTTACATTGTATGAGATGACATCGTTTCTTTTTCAGTTTAATATGTCCTGAGTTCGAATGTTTTGCAAATGCAGCAATATTAAGGTTTTTCACGAAATAATAATATATAAAAGAGATTTAATATTGATGCATTTGATCTTCCTCAAGAGTAAGTGATAAATAAACCAAATTAAAGGTTTTTCACGAAATAATAATATATAAAAGATGTTTAAATTTAAAATAGTTGGATTTCAAGGGAAGAAAATCTATGGAAAAGAAAAAGTTGATTAATGTAATCCGCAACCTCAATTGCAACAAGAAAGCCACTTGGAGTCTTCAGAAAGTAATTCCTGGAGGGAGACCACGCAAACCTCAATTATACCACAAAGAGAAACATGCATTGAATTTACACAACAAATGAAGCCTAATATCATTATCAATCTCAATCGGTGTAGTATATAATAATTTGACAATTTCTTCTTCCAACAGCAAAAATGCATGTCGGCTGTTTTTTTTTTCCCTTCCAACTCTAGCAGCTTACATTTTATTTGAATTAATTATACGTGATTTATTATAATTTTAAGATTTCCTCTTACAATACTTTTGAAATTTTCACTTTGAAAATTTTCAGTAATTTTAAAATATCCAAGCATTAAGGTGTTGAAAAGTGAAAGAAATGCTGATAGTCGATGAATTGGCTCCTTAAAGCATCCACAACGGAGACATCCATTTTTGGGTTCTTAAATGGATTCCACGTGTACATATCACTTATTTATAATTTTTTAATAGTAGTACCTAATAAGCACTCAATCACTCCAACTCAGATCTCACACATAATTCTTAAATGGGACTCACTAATAAACTATCAATAATTTTATATCATTATATTTCAATTTTTTAATATTAAAAGAGAGCGGGTCCCGCTTAAAAGTGGGGGTCTTAAGTAAGACCCCGAAAAAGATTCTCCCCATTGGGTGTACCTAAATAGTTAAGACCCTCCAATGGAGATGGTCTTATACAATACCTAAAGACTTTGACTCTTTTGAAGGAATATATCAAAGCATTAGAAAGGTACTTCCTTCCGTCATAAATTCATGTCGCAGTTTGATCATATGTACTATTCACATAAATCGCATAACTTACTCTGATTTGTATCAAAGATGTTTAATTTGTTTCAATGAATATTTACAACATATAAACTTTTTATAATTTTTTATTGTATTAAAAATATTTACCGTCAAAGTTGTATATTGGTGTGTGTGAAGTGATCAAGTGTGGCATATTCTTAGAAATAGAAGGAGTAAATGATTATCAAAATTTGACTTTATTTTTCACGAAGGGTTAACTCTTAGAAATCATTTGAGAATCAATATAAACCATGTACTAAATTCATATATAGTGATCATAAATTACTTTAATCATAATTACTTTTAAATTCCTGCATATAAATTGTTGTAATTTGTTGGTGATGTAATTTTTTTACACTGGCAGGATATGAAAATTAAACTCAAACTATTATAACTAAATATGTTTATAAAACATATTATAGCCATGAACCAACCGGGGTTAAGTCTAACATAAGGAGTGGCACTCTCACAACCTAGCAAACCATGTCCATGTTCCGGAAAAAGTATTCACATTTAGTGCATGACCCATCTCGAATAAGATGATCTCTATTGGAGGAAACGTAAAACACTGAAGAAAGAAACATTATAGCCGTGCAAGTCTTCATCATGGTTGTTAAATCATGCATGGTGTCTTTTAGAAATTGATAGATAGATGCTCAATAATTCACAAACAACGACAGAAACAAGGCAGCGGTCCTTTGATTTCTGCCATCAAATGTGGTTTGGCATATTTTCTATTTTTATTTTTTGAAAAAAAAGTATTATCCTCTATGTCATGGGAGAGCACAAATGTCACATACAAAACTGAAACCAAAAACAAATTTCAACACACTATTCATTGAAAAGGGGGTCAGAGGTGTATAATAAACAATGCTTTGCAGTACAGATTCTATGTGTTGAACTAAAAAACTAAATTCCTACATGAGAGAACAAATTCTTTAGACTCGCATTGCTTTGTAGCACGATCTATGGTAGATTTCTGATGTAAGATCCTGTCGGAATTGCACTGCCTTGTAGCATGATCTATGGCTGCCAAGATAAACAAAAAACATTCATGAGATGCACATATATATATATATATATATATATATATATATATATATATATATAAATATGTATATATAT
>Ga0228710_1000974_pt1 | contig 40967 bp, 21 predicted proteins | sample MedpolnodulmetaG_FD_177995 | JGI IMG/M metagenome (GOLD analysis project Ga0228710, IMG submission 177995) | Root nodule microbial communities from Medicago polymorpha collected in Santa Monica, California, United States - pink nodules | ecosystem: Host-associated > Plants > Roots > Nodule... | reverse complement strand
AGAGGGTAAGCTGAAAATTTAGGCTTATTAAAACATGGCATAAGCAGCTTATGAAACTATGATAAGCTATTTTTATTTATTTACCCAAACACCTTTAAAAAGGCTTATGGAAGTAGATAAGCCCACATAAGCTCAAAATAAGTCAATCCAAACGGGGCCATAGTGTGGAAGAAAAAAAAAACTTTTGCTTTTCTGTTTCCTTGTAGTTTTTTGAAACTTTTTTCGTAATATTTAGCGGTAAAAACAAAAGAAGCCAAACCCTGCAAGATAATAGCACTACGAAGTCAATACCAAGTTAATTTTTTCTAGGAATGACATTGTAACTGAACGAACATGAAGTCATGCTGAGAACTAGTGATAATCCTTTCTAGTCACTGCACTGGTGATAAGCCAATCACTGCAATACAGATTGATTGACTAATTCGCATTACACATGGTCATCGATGAATCCATAGAGTACAACGACAAGTTATGACCATGCAGTTTTCTACACATTGTTAATATTCTACACTAGAGGCAAACACCGAGCCACTACAGAAGCATACATTTATATGCTTCCAACATTACTTGGTTAATTTTCCCATACTTCTCAGTTTATTCAACATCTTAGCAGCAGCTGATTCTCTTGCTTCAAGAGGAGTGGAACACAAGTTACCCTCATCGGAACACTTAAACTTGTCTCCATTGACAGTTACATTGGCTTGGAATCCACCTTCAAAAGAAACACCAATCAAAACGAAATGATAATGCAGATCAGGATACGAAATATAATATTATCAATTATCATAGACATTTTAAGTATCTTAAGGTAAATCGAAAGTGCAACGATAAGTGGAATGATAAAATTTCAACTGTATCTCATTAAATATAATTAAAAAAAAATGTTGTTGATAATGCATTACTTGATTTATCATGATAATTTATGCTGCTGACAGATTCTACAACTAGATTAAAGAATCAGATAAATAAAAGGTTGATCCCGCTGCTACACGTTTGATGATTTTTTGGAAGAGAAATTATTTTTGTACCGCCAAATTTAGACAACTTTAGTGACAACTTTTTATGTGGTTAACACAATTCAAATAAGTGATTAATTATTTTCAGTAGATGGTTAATGGATATACCAAGCGCTGAAACTCATTAACCACAAATTTAAATGTGGTTAATAGTTCTCAGGTGTTCAACTACATGTAGATTAGAACCCTGAAGATTGTGATTAATCACATCCAAGTTCGTGGTTAATGAAGTTACATTAATTATTGAGTTTTGACAGCTAGTATATTCCTCAACCTTACACTAAACGTAATTAACTGTATATTTTGAACCGCGTTAACCACTTAGGTTATTGTAGCAAAAGTTGTCGAGTTTTCGTTCAGATAACTAATTTAGCAGTTCCAATAATATTTTTTAAACTTGACAAATTTGTATCCTTTGGATTTCTCAATAAACTTTTTAAACCTTGACAATCTAGCATCTAGAGAGTCTTACCGTTTGGTTGAGAAATATGATAAGTTGGTAGGACCCAATTGTTTTCATGACATACACCATCTAGATCCTGCAAGATAAAGGGAGTTCTAAGTAGTTGTTTTCAATAAAGATAAAGGAGATGATTGGCATGTAATGACAAGTCATGTTGTAGCATTTTATTTTATGGATTCTAGCATATGTTTCATAAGATAATAGATCATTCCCAAAATATATATACCCGAAAACTGTCACACGAGGAAAAAAAGCCACAAAATATAAGTAATATGTCAAATTAGAGCTTCATACGGAAGTATACAACATAAACTAAAAATGATTAAATTCCCAGGCAGCAGTCTATGGAAATATCTTTGCCCATAACAAGAACTATGCTTGAAGACTTGCACTGATAAATAACATCTCCACCATATGCTTTTGTTAATGCGTGCATTTGCAAAGATAAAACCAAGCACGCATGCATATATGAAAACATGTATTTTCTTTGTTAAACAGCCCCAGCCCCGCCAAGAAAAAATAATCTTTTAATTTATATCCATCACTAAAAGGCCTCCATAATTCAAGACTTTGACAGAAATTAATTTAGTTGTCTGGGTGTGAATATGGATCAATGTGCTTTGTTAGTAAAGCTATATATTTCCCCTTTAATTGTGTCATAAGAAACTTTTTTATAATATAATGCATTGTTTCTTCTTGATTATTTATCAATGCATCTAGGAGAATGAGAAGTGCTACGGCACTATCTCTACTATTGGTTGAAATTTATGTGGATCACACTATTTTGGATATGGATTCCAAATAAATTCATGGGACTCATGAATTTCAGCTAATAGTGAAAAAATGGTGGAAAGAGTGTTGGTAGCACTCCACTTGCATCTATTAATTAGGTTCTACACCCAACATATTTATTTTTTAAATTGATTTATTTCAGTTTCAGCATTATATCATATTTAGGTCTAAGCCAGCAACAATGCTTCCAAGAAATTTAAAATAACCATTTAATCCTGTGTGAACAAAACTATACAGTCATAGCCCTAATATATGATGTATTACAGATAATGCATCGAACCATGTTTCCGGGTTTAGTTTAGTCATAAAAAATTCAAATGCAAAAATTAGCAAGTGGAATGTCTTGCCTTGCATGAACTTTGTGCCTCTGACAAATCTTTCCTCTTAAGGGGGAAGCTTTGCTGTCCACTTATCCCTTCTTGATTTGTTACCGATACATCATTACAGCCTTCCATAATGCATTCTATCATTGATACAAAGTCATCTTTCCCATCTACGTGTATCAACAAGACACAAAATAAAATCAATGGTTATTCATCTTTGACTTGGACAAAGAGTAAATGTAGGTCTGAGTTAGAGAATGGGTTAGTCAGAGGAGCTAACTAACAGTTGTCAGTTAGTTTGGTCGCAGTTGGAGGGAAAAAGAAGAGGAAAAGGGAGTTGGGAGAGGGTTTCTAAAGGTAATTTTTGCTAGGTTCTATCAAATGGAGATTCCATGTACATTCATATTCTTTAATAAAGAACTTTTTTTCTTACATTTTACTGCACAATTTTTTTACATTCTCTCCTAACCCTTTGCATACCGCAATAGGTATATCATCTAATCCATTTAAATTATGTCATTACCATTTCTGATCCTCTTCAAATTTCACTTCAGATTATCAAATTCTTCAGTAGTAGAAGTAATTTTGATCCCATCACTCATGTTAAGTCTATTGAAGTTCAAAAAATATTTGTGTTCTTCATTATGAAGTATTAAAAATAATACTCTAGATACTATGTTCCCTCCTTTTTTTGACTAATCCGTTCCCTGTAAATGCCTAAGAACTGGTATAAACTCTCAAATGCTTTTGTCTATTTCTTATCGCCTTCTTGTTGTCTTGCTTAGCTACTTTATATTTATTTCAATTTTCTTCATTTTTAAAAAAATATCATGTTTTATAACACTACTTTTTAACCATCAACTTTTGTTGTATAATGTCCCCAATGACCAAAAACCTTTACTCTCTTTAACCCAAAGCTGAAACCCCTTCACTTCTCCTAGTGTTTCTTTGGCTATATTTTGAATTCCTTTAGTCATTTCATTTCACATGTCATTAAAATGTTCTTGGGTCTCTCAAAACCTTACCCTGAAAGAACATTTGCTTTTCACTCTTTTAATTGGCACCACCATATCCCCCAAAAAGAAAATAGTTGAGTTCATGAGATCCCAACCCCATACATTCTTCATGGAAAAAAAGAAGCACTGTGGAATTTATTGAACCAATGCCTTGCCAATTAACACTACAGAATCATACGACTGGTTTTAATTGTGAACTAGGGCAAAGTGCATATTAGAAGCCAGTAACTAATGCCTAAACTAGGATCAGATCTGCTTGAGTGTTTGAAATAGAAAAGTAAAACTATTATAAAAAACAACAAAGAGAAGATACACTCCAAGAAACACAATAAAGGGAGAAAAGTCATACTGATAGAATAATGAACCCAGGAAGCAAAACAAAGAACAACAGTGTAAGGAAAGCATACCAGTTAACATTCTCTGAATTTGTTCATCAACACTAGCGATCTCACCATCTATCTTGCGCTGCTGAAGGGCCTGAATGATATAAATAAGTCTAAGATGAGTGCAAATATAATTTTTTTGGCATTCAAAAGTAGCAGTGAGAAGTTAATTTCAAAATTAAGTTAAACCAGTAATGTATGACCGAGAGAGCAGTCAATGGGTGAAAGAAGCAGAATACTACTGTCATGGTCCAAAGAATATTGACTATAATAACATTACAACATTTGGCATACATTGCATGGGAGTGTAAATTGTAAACTATGTGCCACTCGATATTCTTATATGTAAAAAATGGGCAAGTCTTACACATGTCAGAATAAAAGGAGTTGGTTGAGTTAGTTATTGGAGTAGTTAGTAAGTAGGCTGCATATGAACAGATAGTTATATATGGGATCCATCCACTGTAACTAAGAGGTATTCATTCATTTGGAAAGAGCAATAGCTCGGTCGTAAGGGAAAACTCTGGGGGAAGATTCTCCCTGTTCATCACCTTTTTGTCAATAATGTACAGACTCCACCCTGTCACTCTATTTTCTCTATTCTGTATTTGTTTCTATCTCACTGACTTTCCACAAAAAAGTATATTCGTATTTAAGTGCACATGCATAGCTACTGAAATGGGTATAGAGTATAAAACATTATTGTCATTAGAAAGAAAAAAGCAATGCAAAAAGTTTTACCAGCTCATTCCTCTTTCTTATTAGAGAAGATATAGCAGCTCGCAGTCTCTTCTTTGAATCTTGAAGAGTTTGGGGTTTCTCTTTATCTGAGTTAGAATGATTTGAACTTGGAGTACATGCACCTGTTGTGTCTTTTTCATATGAGGTATTTGGCTTATTAGCACAAAGTTTGCTGCAAGAAGCAATATTGTTGACTCCACCTTTACCGTTGAGCATCCTTGTCGAGTCAATCTTCATAGCCTGCCAAAGCAATGACACTCAGCTAGATTAATAAACAAATGAATCAAGCATTGAGAGGCATCTCATTTAAAAGCATTGTTACGATGAGATTATAAATGTTAAGAGTCCCACATCGGATAGGAGTTGGCCTGACAATGTGTTTGTAAGTGGGGGCAATCCTCACCTCACAAGCCGGTGTTGTGAGGTTGTGTTAGGCCCAACCACGACTTCTAAGATGGTATCAGAGCCTCTTCAAGATCCATTGGGCCACCTGCTATCAGGTTTTCGTTATCGAGCCACCCACCATTTGTGTTCACGAACCAAGCCCAATAGTGCTGGTCATGAGGGGGTGTGTTAAGAGTCCCACAAGCCGGTTTTGTGAGGTTGTGTTAGGCCCAACCACGATTTCTAAGATGGTATCAGAGCCTCTTCAAGATCCATTGGGCCACCTGCTATCAGGTTTTCGTTATCGGGCCACCCACCATTTGTGTTCACGAACCAAGCCCAATAGTGTTGGTCATGAGGGGGTGTGTTAAGAGTCCCACATCGGATAGGAGTTGGCCTGACAATGTGTTTATAAGTGGGGGCAATCCTCACCTCACAAGCCGGTTTTGTGAGGTTGTGTTAGGCCCAACCACGATTTCTAAGAATAAACATTGAAATGCAGCTCATTTAGAAAACTATTTTTTGATCAGAAACACGATTATGATGATCCTTTGAAATCTTTAAAAAATCAATTTAACTGAACTTGATAATACAATATGAAATTTATAGCTAAATGTTTCGATTGAAGTATAAGAAACCAAGAGCATAGCCATGCATACCAAAAGAATTTTTCGGATAGATTTAAAGGGGGCAACCCGGCGTTATAAATTTTTTGGGTAGATATTGTGAAATCTCTCCTATATAAACAGTTTTAGACTGCAATAATAAACATGACAGTGTTTTTGCTACTACTTTCTACAAATAGTCCCAGACCTGAATAGCATTGGCAGAGCCATTGGATTTAAACTGCACAGATGGATTGTTTTTTTCTTGATGTTCACCAAATTGCATAGCATTGGTGATCTTCTGGCATTTTTCTTTATTTTGAGATGGATAAATTGAAGATTTGTTCACATCCATTTCATGGGTCTCCATGATAGAATCACATGGTCTAAGTGTACAGCTTCCATTGTTCTCTTTCTGCTCATGCATTTCAATATCACCCTCACTTGGTTTACTATAAATACCAGAATCCAAGTCCTTACTTATATAGGACTTTGTCACTTCAGGGCTGTCGGCCATTATATTTTTCTCCACTACCCTCAAATCTGGTAAACTATATGAGAATTTATTTCTGCCAAGGTAAAATATATTACACAAGTAGTTAGCCACAATATATCACACAAAAAGTTGTCAAAGAAAATATAAAATGGAAGCGATGACTAGAGAAACATTATGTATAATGGCTTTGATACGGACACTAAATGGATGAGCTTAAAATCCGTTTCTTCAACCCATGCAAGCGTGCAGCCATACAAGTGAGACTGTACGAGCAACAGGGTCCAACGGTATTTAGGATTCTCATACATTAACCTTAGTAGATGATAATTCTAAGAAAAAATGTTTACACTAAAGAATCTCTTTAAATACTGTAGGGACTAGGGATCAAGGCTTGAAGATAGAAGAACCACAAAGCTTTTTAAATAATTGAGGTAGTTAGCAAATCCCACAATTTGTATTTAAAAATGTAAAAGCACCAACATAGACTCACACCAAAGGTGCCATGATATCAGTATTTTAGAAGTGCTTATAATTTACAACGGTCTACGTGTAATCGTTGTCACTAAAATTGGTTGTAAATAGCACATATTAGTCGTACTTTTCCCCTTATTCTCAGTTCTCACGGGTTTCCAAACTTATGAGCTTCAGTCAATAAGTATATTTGATGAAGTCATGAAGCATAAACTAAAATAGCATCACTTATGGAATATAATGAGCAAACTACTGCTAAATTGGCATAAACAGAGTTTTTCAAAAAGGAGAATCGCACCAACCTAGAAATCCCCTGTGAGATAACTTCAGAATAAGGAAGCACATGGAAGTAAACCACCACTGGAGTGATCGTCCAACTGCTAGAACTCCTTTTGACCAAAGGACCTTGCAAGCTATGCAAAAAAAAAAGATGTAAATGTTAATCAGAAGCATATGCCAAGTTTATTAACTATCTGTTTTACTTCTTTGTGATTATCAGATTATTCCAAAGTATAGGGACAAATTTCAAAGAACTAAATCCAAACAACCAACAAATACACCAAGTTACACAGAATGTGCATATCCCTAATTACAGGAGACATCATTCTATGATGATCTCTTACATACACCTTCATAATAAGATTGCAACATACTGGCTAATAATCACGTCTATTCAAAACCTTTGTCAAAATTATTTTAAAAAATAGACCGGAAGACTTTGATTTAGTAGTGAGTGACACATTAAGGTGTAGTTTGAGCACAACTACACAAGTATATTTGATTTGGCATTATCAAAAAAGATTCCACTGGAATGCCTTACGGAAACAGGCCTCATTATCTTATCAATGGGAAAACTGGCGACATTAATGCCATTCATCCTTGAGACCTGAGTAATCGGCCAATAGCAAAACGATAACAATTAAAACAAACCTTTCAATTACATCCTTGAGGGGAACTTTAATAACCTCCTGATTGATTGACTGGGAGCACTGCATTATATAAAAGCGAGAAGCTTCCTTCTCTTTGCTTTGAGAATAGACAGTGTAGCTTCCCAAAAGCATAATATCAGTGTTATCGATACCTGTACCATAGTACACAAATCATCAGCTATTCACATATCAGAAATACTTTGTCAAAGCTAAAATTAAGAGATAATGATACATTAACTAACAGGCACAGATATGAAGCAGTGACATCTTATTCTTTTGTCTAGAAAATAAAATTTTATTCAGAGGGAAGAAGGATAGAACAAAGTGTTGAAACAACAATAACCTCAAATAGATTGGAACAGAAACCCTATGTATTCATCATGACGAATGTACTAATGCACCTTTGTGATATTGACATCATCACTTGTTAAAATAAATTGGAAAGGTGGAAAATATTTATTCTTCCTTTAATCTGTGATGCCAATTTATGCATAAATACAAACTTAAAACTAAATTACAGCTGTTGCAATGCCACTGCGATCTTTTCGTAATAACAAAAATGGTTACCTGTAGCTTCCTTTACAGCAGAATACCCAACTTGCAGAAGTCTATCTTCATCAACTTTTACTTCATCTTTTGCAGGCTTTCTAATGACTCTTCTCCTTTTGTATGTATTTTTTGTTTCTGATGGGGCTTCAGGATTTTGGCTGGAGGTGTCTATACTTTTTTCAACCACAGACCATACCTCCTCAGTGATGGAACCAAACAGCAAAAAGCAGTTTTCCTTCTTGCTGTCGATCAAAAGGACAGAAACTTTTGATATGGGCCATCCCTCTATATTAGGAACATTCTTTGATGCATCTAAACAGTTACAGATATCACATGCATCCATAATCCCTTTTTCTGTCAATGATAGCTGCTTCTCCACATCTATGAGCTCTACTTCATTTATCTTTTGCATGAATTTCATATATGCCAATAAAGGTGGCCTCAGAACCACAATCAGCTTGCAAAATTCGTTAAATGGCAGATATTCTAGTTCCGGATGCTGTTTCCTGTGGTAGTAGTTGTACAGCAAGACAACAGAATGCACCTAAAAACCAACAACCTCAAAAACAGAAAAATCAGTAACAAACCAGAGAAGATGGCCAAACGCATCCCTGTATATCTATAAGCATATATGTATGACTTGTAACTTATAAATCATAATGAAATCTTGTTTTTTTCCTTTTCATTTTTAAGTAATTGCCGTTGTTAAGAATGAATGTCAATTAACATTTATTACTTAAACTTACAGTACCAAGGTTCAATTTGAAAAGGGTGATGATAATGGCAGGAATTATTTTAGAACATCAACTTAATCAAATGTTGTTTAAACCATGATTCTTCTTGAGCTACGTATGTCAAATATTATTAACCGCAGATCGAAGGTTGTTTAAAGAGTTGAAACAATATGTATAACCAATCAGTTTCATTTCATTCGTGAAAACTATATAAACATACTGGTAATGTAACTACAATCTGTACAGTACGGCAACGATAAAAGCGAAAAGAAAATCCCCAATAATTCCAACAGACCTAAACAAAGAATAAAACTAACCACAGAAAAAGATCGTAACTTAAACCAGTATCGCCTTTAAATAAACCACAGCTTAATCTTTGAATTAGATTACAATAAAAGCAGAAAATCACACCTGTTTAGCAATTACTTGCTGTTGAGAAGCTGTGGGATTATCTCGAACTGAAGCTTTTTCTGGCAGGAATGGATCAACCAAATGTTGCAGAAACACCTGGATTGCATCCTCAGTTGGACACACATCTGATGAAACAGCCATGTTCTTGTTCTATCCAATGATTCTCAAAACCTAAAACCCTTCTGGTATCAATTTCCAAATACACAGAAAAACCCAATAAAAACACACATCAAAGTTTGAGCTTATAACAATCTTGCAACAAAACACATGCAAGAAAAACCCAATAAACACACACACATCAAAGTACACATGCATGAAAGAGGGAACACCACAAACTATCAACATTCTCAAAAAAAACATTATTTAATTAAAAAAAATTAATAAACCATAGAAAAATGCACAAATTGTAGAATCCTGACTGAAACAATTATTGACCAGACCCCGAACTCCAGATTATCAGAGCCCCTCCGGAACAAAAGGGTCAATACAAAAATAAAATACACAAATTGTATCCCTAATATAATTCACATTATTAGCACATGATGAAAATTAAGCACATTAAAAAAGTTATCAAATTAACAAAAAATAAAGTTTTTGATTGAGCATGCATGTAGTGTGATCTCAAAAAAACAAACTTAAAGAAACATGGATGTTGGAAAAGTGACAGAAATTAAGGTTTACCTGAGACAATGTTTAAGGTTTGCACCTTCAATGTTTCAAAGTGAATGAATGCATGTAACAAAGTTTTATATAATCGAATAATCTGAAACCAAAAAGCGACATTTATTTATTAAAAGAATAATTCTGAGATTAAATTGAAAAATATATATATATATACATACAGTGAGAGTGAGAGTGAGAGATTCGAGTGTAGAAGTCAAAGTACTGAAGTCAAAGAAAATAGCAACTGACAAATACGAGACAAAAAAATATACGTATTATTATTTCAGCAAAGAATATTTGTATTTGGGGGATGTATTGGAGGAGCACTTTTTATATTTGTACTAATGTTTTGGGTATTTTTGTCTCTATATATATATGGGGGTAGGGTTTGATCTTTAATCATGTGTATAAAAACTTAGGACTAAAATCTTAAATTGGGATTTTTGAAATTGTGGGGTTGGTTGAATTGGGACTATAAATTAATGAGATAGTAGTAATTTTCACTTTTTAAGTTAACAACGGTTGGTTAAAATGGTCTACTTTTAAGTAGTTCTTTTAGGATTGTTGAGATGTCGAGTTAAACGATGATGGGTCTAGTACGTTTAAAGAAAATTGTAACACGCGAAAACAAACATATGCTTAGTTAGACAAACGTGATAAACACGTTTGTTAATTATAGAAAGAAGAGTAAATTACACTTCTCTCTCCTCATAGATGCTTGAATTACACTCTTATCCCCTCTTATGTTAAAATATACACTCCCCTCCCCTCATATTCAAAACATATTAGAAAATATTTCACTCCCCTCCCCTAAGAGAAACATGAATTACATTCTCCTCCCCTCTTATGTTAAAATCTACACTTTACTCCCTCATTATATTTTTTTTATTTCTAATAATTTAGCAAAATAATAATAATCTAACACATTTCGAAAAAAAATAGTATTGTGGATCTATTTTAATATAATCAAAATTTGAATACATATTTTTTGCTATTTTTTATTCAAAATTTCATTAACAAATAGTTTTAACCCCTATTATAAAATATGAAACAACCCAAAATAAAATTAAAATATGTGAAATATTACTAAAGACAATAAATTGTGGTTATTTAAAAGTTGGTTTTATGCTCTAAATTATTAAATTAATAGCAAAATATTTAAATTTAATTATCATTGACATTTAAATTATAAAGAAATGAATATATTTTTTTAAAATGGTGGTTCAAAATTAGCATATATCATAAGAGGGAAATGCTAACTTGTGCGCACAAGTTAAGAAGTTAAAGATAGAATTAGTTTTTCGGAAATTGTGTATTCAACATCACAAAAGTTTAAATATTTCTACTTTCAATATAAAATTTATTGTTTATTTCCTTTTATAGCTCCTTAACTTGTGCCCTAAGGGCACAAGTAAACAAGACCCATCATAGAAATATTTATATATGTTAAAATTGATTAAAGTGTAGTGCATATTTATTTATTAAGGGAGGGGGTTGTAATTCAAGCATCTTATAAGGGAGAGGAGTATAAATTTTAATTTTCAAGGGAGGGGAGTGTATATTTTAACATAAGAGAGGAGGGGAGTGTAATTCAAACATCTTTGAAGGAAGGGGAGTGTAATTTACTCTAGAAAGAAAAGTCAATTAAGTAAATTGTATTTTTGGAGAACTCAATTAGTAATTGTATAATAATGATTTTAATGATTCTACCAACTATCAAAGGAAATGTATAATAGAGTATAAGTCATATTACACTAAGTGTCTTTTAAATTTAACGTAGTTCTTTTTGTTCCAAATTAATCCTTTAAGTAATACAACATTGATATTGTTATCCTTATCCTTATCTATCAAACAATGTTAAAATGGGCTTATATAGCCATCTTGATGCTGAGTTGGTCGGTCCATATCAACAAAAATTCATTTTTTTAATTAAATTTTATTTAAAATAAAATAAAAAATGTTAAATTGTTCACTTCATCATAATATTCGCCTTTATTATAGTAAACTTCTTCTTCAACTTCCTCCACCTCATCATAATTTGCATAAACCAAAATAAAGCAAATTTTACAAAAAAAAAACAACCACCGAAAGAAAGAAAAACATGGTAAAACTAAAGTGAGAAGAAGAAGAAAAGGAAGCTGAATCTTGAGATTCTATTAGTTATATTCCCCAATTTACTCGTTTAATCAAAGAAATCACAGTTGTTGTTAGTTGTTACAAAATTCTCGATTTCCTCCTCTCTTCTATCAATTCAAATGATGAAAAGCTTTGAGAATTCATGATGTCAGTCTTCGTTTAACTTTCAAACGATTGTCATTTAATCCTTCTTGAATTTGTATATGATTGCGTTCAAGTACTTCGCTCGCCATTTTTAGCATCACACCCTTTGCGTAACCTTGGCATTCAGGTCACATCATTCAGTGCAATTGTGATGATTTGCTTGTTTTTTTCGATCCTTCATTGTTTCACAAACTTTTACGCGAAATTATGGTTGATGCTTTTATCAGCATTGTTGGTGTTCTTTAAACCTCTCATCATGTCTAAACTTGAATATTTTGGATTTGAGTGGTTGTTGACAACATGCTTGTAAAATACAATAGGATGGACGGTTGCTCTGATGTCTCAGGTCATTTTTACTTTGAGTATAAGGGTAGTGATATAGATGAGTGTGAGAAGTACCATGATGACAACAGATGATGAAATGGTTCCATGGTGAACATTTTGCTTTCCTCTCAGTCCTGCAAAAACAAAGTTGGAAAAGGAAAAGTTATACTTGAAAATTGGTAATCAATAAGGGGTGAATGTTTGTTTTTAAAGTGGTTGCATTATAAAATTAAAATAACGCATTCTGCTTTCATTACAAATAAAATCAATTTATTTTGTAACCTAAGGTATGTCATGTGTACAACTGTGGATACTAATCTCTCATGCAACTAAGATTTGTTTTTATAAACTATACCAAAGTTAAAAGACTAGTAGTTAATCAATCATTAATAAGTAGGGATAGCAAACCAAATCCAACAAAAATGAAACATCCTTCATCAAGAAGTTATGCTGAACAAAAATTATAAAATTCATGTAGTCATGTCAATAGTATATGTCGTAACTCCCATCTTCTAAACAATCATGGACCACGGAAATTTCAATGTCAAAATCACTTTTCACAGCCAATTAAGAATCTTTATCGTGATCAATTGGATTGAACAGTGAAAAATTGCTAATGAGTTTGTTTCTAGCACAAGAACTCCAATTTGCGTGACATATGCAAAGTACATTTCAAAATAAAAAAGCATTAAAACAAAACTTAGTTGCCTGTTCACATAAATAAAAACTTAGTTTCATGTCTTACACTGATTCAGATGCACATGCTCACAAAATATCAATAAATGAGGTTAATAAACATTATATCGAATATATGAATATGAATATTGTCATTATTAATTGCTGAGTTTGAGAGTTAGTTTAATGAAAGTAATTAAAGCATGGAAAAAAAAGAAATAACAATAAAATACTGAGAATTGAGAAAGAGAGCTACCTTGAGACTACAAACTCACAAGACTTGTAAAACACCTGCCTAGGATATGATAGAATGTGAGCAAAGCAAAATGGTGTGTAAGGCATGGCCTAGGAATATTGTTGACCATCACAAGAGATAAAAATGATTAATCATTATTTGTTAAAATAATAATAATAAATGAAATCATTTTTTTGTTAAATAGCAAATTGTGAGTTACCCAATAGATGAAAATGATTAATGACATTAGGATTATGAAATGTCTAAAAACTTTTGGTGTCTACAATTATTTTTTTGTGTATCCTGACACTAATAAGTGAATGGAATAAGACAAATTTTGAAGTTAAGTTCAAGAGTGACAATAATAAATTAGCGTGGGGATGGAAAAAAATTGTATTTATGGGAGAGGCTAGAAATTTTAAACAATAGAGAAGATAGAGACTCCTTTTTTTGGTGGTGGCCGGGATTCGAATCTCAGACCTTGCATATATTATGCATCGTCTATACCAACTGAGTTAGGCTCATGAGGACGAAGGTAGAGACTCCTAAAAAAAATAGAGAAGCTAGTGATGATGATTTTGTGTTTATATATATATATATATATATATATATATATATATATATATATAACATAATGTGATCCTTCCTTCAGATAAGAATTTAAGAAAAGACAATGATACTCTCCCATCCAACCATGGGAAGTATGTGGAAGAAAAAAAATAGAAAGAAAAACATGGAAAAGGGGATGCAAAAAATGTGATACGATGGGGAAACAAGACAAAAAAATAAATCATAAAAAAATACATATTGTTGAACAAAAATTTTAAATACAATTTTTTTTTTATCTACGTCATGTTGATCAATGGAAAAAAGTACTTTTAAATGACTCCAAGTTAATGAATAGCTTAATAGATATACCGATGAGATCTAAATATTCATAATTCACATAAATTGGTTCTCAATGTTGTAACGAGAAAATGTGAAAAACAATTACCAACCACTCATTAAACAACGTCAAAGAGATGAAATTACCTGCAAAATCAAATGAAAAATAAATATTATTATATCATAGTAAAATTAATCAATTCAAATGAAAATATATCGGTAAAGCTGATGACGAACATCTATTAGTTTCATAATTATTACCTTTTTTAACAAGACAAATTCATATCATCTTTCATGTGCAAAAATTTGCTTAGATTTAATCAAAGAAATCACACTTGTTGAAGATTACGTTGGACATTCTCATAGATCGAAGCACAACAAAAAAGGAGTAGAAATATAAGTAAGACACCATTGATGACTTCCTTAGATATATGTCGTCCATGATGATAGCCCGTAAATCGAGTTTTGTTTTGACGCTCATAGATCTAGTTGGGAGAAAAAAAAATACAACATTAAATAGGAGAAAACAAATAGATAGCTTCAATGACGGAAAAAAAAAAAGACTTGTGATTAGTCGTATGTACCGTGGTTGTTTGAGTAGAATGAAATTTCAATTATCTACTCTTTGATCCATATGCACCCAGATAGAGGGACCATCATGCTTTTGAAAAACGACGATGGTGCTCACAACTTTTGTTAAAAGTGTCAGCGTAGCCACTTATATAAGAGCCAAACCGAAATTAGGTTAAGTTTTGATTTATGGAAATTTACAATATTATAAATTAAAAACCGAATATCATTTTTCGATAAAAAAATCATATATACAATTAATTTCTTTAAAGTAAATTTTGTTTAAAAATAAAAATAAGATTGTATATAATTCATTTTCTAAGTACATACTCTCTCTCTGCGCTCATTTTTTTCATAAAAAAAATTAAAAAGAGAGAGCTTAGAATCTAGGTTGTTATTTCATATTTAAGTGTGCATTTGCTTATGGAGTGATAAAAAATTCTTTTAAATAAATTGGATTTGCATCATCGATTTTAGTTAAAAGATAGTTGAACGTGAAGTTGTTTACATGTTTCGATACATGATGTAGTATCAAAAGTAAGTGTGTTTGTGTATCAGATTTCCCTGTCCTGCATGACACGCACGACCATGCGCCCTTGTGGCACGAACTGTGTGTGTCTTGCACCTATGACACACGATTGTGCGCCCATCCTGTGTACGGGGACTTCATTTTTTTTTTTACTTTTTAAGTATCCAATGCATGTGAATAGGTCCCAAACGCCTAAACTTGATTAATAAGAGTATTATTTGGATGTCTAGGAGCAATTAACCTAGCTTATGATGGAGGTAAACTTAGCCTATGTGAAACGTGTAAAAATATACGAACTTATGTGGATGATGAAAATAGACGGACTTAGTGAATTGATGAATTATGACTTGTTGGCTTGCAATTGGTTATATGATAATGATATGGTGATGAATAATGGTTGAATTGATTAATGATATGCGAATGAAATATTGATTAACTAAGTGTAAGTGGCAAACGGTCGAAGCAAATTGACTAAATGAAGAGATGTTGTTTTCTTAATGTGATAAATGTTTGATGATGTGAATGATGATGTTATATTGATGATGAAAGTGACAATGATGATATAATGACGTTGAAAATGACGATGATGATATATTGACGTTGTAAATGACGATGATGATATATTGACGTTGTAAATGACGATGATGAATAGTGACGGTGAATATAAATAAAATGTTGATGTTATTGATGATAATTGTTGAGTCACATGAATATATGTATTGTCGAGTCATATGTTCATGCATTCATGTTTAGTCCAAGTGAGTGACGGTGGGATCACTCGGTAACATAACTCCGATATCTGAAACGGTACCACATGCATATAGAATCGAGTAGAGCATTGCATGCATACGAGTCTATGTGGAAGTTGTGTATTTAATTATGTGAACATATGTGGAAGATGTGTACATGGTTATGTGTATCAGTGTGGTAATTGTGATGATATTGATGAAGAGGGAATGATATATATTCGACTTGTTGATAAAGTGACGTTGTGAATAATTGTTGTATATCCTTGTGATGATGATTTGAGAAGTTGTTTTATTTATTGAATTGATTGAATGATATTACATGTGATTATAGTATTGCTACGAAATAAATATGTGTATTTGTGAATCCTAAATACAATGCATGAGTTCATATCTTCTTTATGTTGAACATATATCTTACCCTCCAGTGGTTTTTTGGTCGCCTACGTCCACGTGGTGTAGATGTGCAGGTTGAGGACTCTTAGTCGACATGAGTATCCGAGGACGGCTTGGCGCCTACTTGCCTTTTCTATGCTTTTATTTTGGAGTTCTAGCTAGCAGTGCCCTAACTAGGATGTCAGAGATTTTATTTTATCTTTCGGATTATATTTGAGGAACCATTGAGTTCTCTAGGTTGATGTATATGAGACTTTGACTTTATGATGTGTTGAGATGTTATTTTCGCTAGTTTATGTATATTATGATTTATGCATGTTTTGGATTAATGATAAAGTATCACCTTGAAGTGTCTCCATGAACTTAGCTCACTTGGTAAGGGATAATGCAAATTTATGTAGGGGCCGGAGTTCAAACCCCGAACACCCCACTTATTCATCTTTAAGGTGAATTTCTCTAGCCGCTAGGCTACTTGACAAAAAAAAAACAGTAGCACCTTGAAGTTATATGTATAACTGTTGCATTTATGATTTAATATTGTATGCGGGGTTCAAGGGTGTTACATCATACATGATAATCAATACTTTTGCAATCATTTAAGGATGCATAATTATTGAATTCTTTTGAGTTCTTCAAGAACTATATAAAAAATTAAGTATTATTTGTGCAATCCTTTAAGGATGCATCATTATTGAATTCTTTCGAGTTCTTCAAGAACTATATAAAAAATTTAATCAATTATTTGTGCAATCGTTTGGAGATGCATCACTATTGAATTATTTTAAGTTCTTCAAAAACTATATAAAAAAATCTAATCAATTTATTTGTGCAATCCTTCAGGGATGCATCACTATTGAGTTATGGTGAAGGAGAAGAAAGAGGCCGAAAGTGTGAGATATGGAAGGAGAAAAGAGAGAATTATGATAAACGACTGCCATCTGAAAAGCTGAGACTCCGATTGTGTGAGTAAAATGATTTAGGATTTGGGTTTCTATTTATATAAAAGGATAATAAATTGATTTTTTTACATTTGAGACGAGTTTGAGTATGAGTTCGAGGTGGGTATCTACATCCACGTTACCTGTCCCGTACATGTTTTAAAATCGGGGAAAACCCAAGCCCATATCCAAACCTAATCAAAGCGAGAAAAACTGTCAAATTAAGTTTAGTTCGGGCATCCGCATATATGAGTTTTGTTGCCATGCCTTATAAGTAGTTAATGAATCAATTTGCTTAAAAGTTAAGTAACTAATTCATTTTTTTCTCTTTCAATTAATCATTTAATTAGACAACTATGAAACACATACTTATTGGATTAAGCGTGTCCTCGTGTCGGATATGTGTACTGATACAATATCGACACATATAATTAATAAATTATGTGTTTTTTTTTAAATTATTAACGACGTCGATGTCTGTCTGTGTCATGTTCGGTATCCGTGTTCGTATCCGTGTTCGTACGATAATCACCATGCCTCCATACAAATACATCTCCAAAACAAAAATGTTGGTCGTTCCCTCTTCTTCTCATTGCTTTGTTTTGGGGAGTTGGAGAATCAAAGCTATGATCATGTCTGATACTACAACAACATCCGCTTCCATCAAACCCTCCGACTCCGACCCCACATCCGGCGCTTCAGCTTCCCAACCAGTTCATGTCTACGTCCGAAGAAACAAAAAAGCCAAAGGAATCACCACTACCACAAAACTTCAACAAAATCAACATCTACCTTCAACACAGACTCATAAAGTAACTACCTTTTTCATCATTGCTTCTTTGTTTTTAATGGGTCATTCATGGGTGTCTCTATCAATGTTTTTTTTCTTTTTTCTCTTCATTTTTCTCAATCTTTCTATTTAGGAAGTTTAAATCATGAATTTTTAGCATGCCCACTTGTGTTTTTTACAGTAAAGTTTTTAGCTTGCAATGTATTAAGTAATTTTATTTTTAAAATGTGACTTACAATGAATAAGTTATGATTCTGTTCTGTATATCTGTTTTTGTAGAAGTTTGGTTTGCCTGAAATTGAAGACTTTGCATATAAAGGATCAAATGAATTGACTCAGTGTAGTAAGTACTTCTTTGCTAAAGTTTGTAATGCTGATTTTAATGTGTTCACGCAGTCAGCGTGTTTGGAGCCATCGGTGTTCCAAACACGCTGACTGTAGGATTTCCCTGACTGCAGGGAATCTTTCCTAGACGATCTTATAAAAGTATGTTTCCATTGCAGTAAAATCAGAAATGAGCTTAGATGTGACTCCAACTGAAAGTGAAGTTGCTTCTACAACACATAGGGGTAAGTAGTAAGCAATGATACAGTAAATAGTTGCAAAAGGAAATTGTCTTAGGCAATTTCTAGAGCGGGGAAATGTGGTTGGTTTAGGGTGGACAAATGTTTGAAAATCACTCAAAGCAATGTTGTCATTACCCTAAGTAGAAGTTCAGGGTCCTTGACAATCTTACGTGTGATAAAGTGTAATATGATCGGCTTCAGTTCAGCAAAAGCAAGATAAACAGATATAAGTTGAGTTTTGAGTCATTTTGCTGAACTGAAACTGATTAGGTCATTGTCTAGGCCGTGAATCTCATGATGACCGAATTATACCATCAGCTTCTATTTACGGGGAGTGACACCGATTTTTGTTGGAGTTGAATGATTTTTAATTATCCGTTCACTGTAGGCCATATGAGAAACTTCCTCACCCTAAAAGCCACCATTGTTTTAGGTGTTTTTCATTAATGTTTATCTCCTCTTTTGGTATTATATAATGCTTTAAGAATTGTTAATCAGGAAACTTGGGTAATAATTAATGTAGCAAAGCAGGTTTTCACTCATCATTTTAACAATGGTGTCTGTTTAATCATTTGGTAAATTAAAATACGTGTATTCAGTGAACATAATCAAATTCTAAAAAGGGATTTATATGAACTTTGCAACTTTTATTTTGTTTAATTTCATTTCAATCTTTCCTTTGTGTATCTATTATAGTACAACATGTTTGTGTGTTGGTTAAATTCCATGACATTTTCTCAAGAATGCATATAATGAAGAATATTTATTTGATATGTCACCAATAAGTCTACAGCGATGGAGATATTCATGTTATCATTTTGTGACCATATTAACTTGTCACTAATTTACTTCCCTACTGTTTGACTGATAGAATTACCACACCTTAAGTCTACTAGTCTAGGATGCTTAAATTGTTTAGTTCATATATTTGACACTAATTTACTTCCCTACTGTTTGACTGATAGAATTACCACACCTTAAGTCTACTAGTCTGGGATGCTTAAATTGTTTAGTTCATATATGATATAGTTAAATCACCTGCACACTGGGAAGAGACGCTTGAGGGTATTCGCAAAATGAGGTGTTCTGGAGATGCACCAGTAGACACTATGGGATGTGAGAAAGCTGGTTCTACACTACCTCCTAAGGTTTGACTCTGTATTATACCTCTGTTAATTTGATATTTCAGTTTGGGGAAAATATAAGCATTTATTTGTTGATTTATGTCTTGGTACTTTTTGAAAAAGTGACACAAATTATACGTGTGACCAGAATATGTGTAATTGCTATTGATTTGATAAATAATTTGTTTTTCATCAATCATCAACCAGTATAGCCATTACTCATTTCAAGAGTTGGCGACGATGATGACCATCCTTGTCAACTATTTGTGTAATCTTGCATTGAATTGATTGGTTTGCTCAACGTATGATTTTCAGTTGGATAAGTTTACTTATTTAAGCATTATGTGACTGAATTTACCATTATCAAAATGCCCATGCTATCAGGAAAGAAGATTTGCTGTCCTGGTATCTTCTCTTTTATCAAGCCAAACCAAGGATCATATCAATCATGGTGAGGACATATGCCTTCTAAAGTTTTTAGTATATAAATACCTGTTAAATTTCCTGGCTTCTGTACATAGCGGTGCACTCTGAGTACATGCTGCTATTTTGTTTTTAAGATCAAATACTGATTCACACCAGATAGTTAAAACTTAAAAGGGTTCTGTCAAAGAAGAAAAAGAATACTGGAAATTGAAAATACAAACACATTTTCATAGAATGACTTAAAGTCATGTCAGTTTGATATTTAAATACATTGCTAGTTAACTTATTTACCAAACGACATCCTGCCATTTTACTTTTGAAGTATGTGATTGATGCTTAGTAGTTGCTCAAAAATTTATGTCATGTTTCAACTTATGAAACAGTGATAGTTACAAATGTGTTTTTATGAATATAGGGGCAATCCAACGTCTTCTTCAAAACGATCTGCTTACTCCTGATGCAATTAACAATGCTGAGGAAGAAACCATCAAAAAGTTGATTTACCCAGTATGTTCCCTGTTCCTTTTAAAAATATTACATTGGTTCAAATGATTTGGATTTAGTGTTAAGTTAAGGAAGAGATTTATGAAGATTCAAGGTTTTCCTCAGCTTGCATGTTATTGTGTCAATTCTTTTAAGGTTATGCTTGTTTTTCGCTGTAATAACTGAACTGTGCTTGTATTTTTTTTGTTTCTTCTTTTTCCAGGTTGGATTTTATACGAGAAAAGCCACTAACTTGAAAAAAATTGCAAATATTTGTCTCATGAAGTATGGTGGAGACATACCTAGCAAAATCGAGCAACTACTACAACTTCCAGGCATAGGTCCTAAGATGGCTCATTTGGTATGCATAATAGATTTTCTAACTTGACTCGAATTGTATGGTTCATCAGTTTTTTCTGAAGCTGATTTTGTTAGTGGCACAATAGGTTATGAATGTTGCATGGAACAATGTCCAAGGGATATGTGTAGATACTCATGTCCACCGCATTTGCAATCGGCTAGGTTGGGTGTCAAAATTGGGCACGAAACAGGTTCCTTTTAAGTTTGGTGGCATCACATTTTGTTCTTGAATCGTTGTTACCTAATTTATTTGTTCCCATAGCATCTTGGTGCTGGTTCAGATATGTGATTGAACTTCAATATATTTGCCGCTGTCGGTAAAAAATCATGCAAATTATTTTCAGTTATCAAGAAATGTATCCATTTTGTTTGTGGTAGACTTCATCATGACATTTTTTTGGGTTGATATGCTACAAAGTACGTGGATTTGGATTCCTTGCGATTAGAGAACCATGAATTTGCTGCAATAAAGCAACCTGGGTTGTCCATCTTTAATATAGGAAAGAACCACGCTCTGATACCATATTAAGATTCTAGTTTAGCTGAATGCATAGAGAGATTCTTAGAGAGAATTGTAGAATTTCTAAAACTAATTTCTTTGATTATGAGTTGAGTTTACATCTTACGAAGTGGAACCATCTATTTATAGATGCATTCTGTGACTGGCTACTGCCGGTTGCACATTGGCAGTGACTGACTGGTGTGAGTAAGTCAGTTATGTCAGTAATTGATTCGGTTGAGAATCAGTTACAGGTGGTGTTATGCTATGGCTAGACCATAGTTAGCTAGCCTAGCTTCTTTCCTCTATTAATCTTGATCAGATGACTCATGTTTCAAATTTAATAAATCGGATTCAAAATACATTGTTGCGTCAAAATTCTTCATTCTTTCCAAGCTTTGTAATCTCCCAACTTCAACGAATCTGAAATATTCCTATGCTGCATCATCGAATAATATCACTTTTACGTGCTTGAAATTATTCAATGTCAGTTATAAGTTTATTACAAACCCTCTTTGTAAGTGGCTTGAACACCGACACTTCAAATTAAAGGCGTGTTTGGTGTCAAACATGTGTTGGTGTTCGACACCGACACCTACACATTTGGTTACATTTAATTACTTCCATTTTCTTAAATTATTATCCATGTTTACGTGTCATCGTAAGTATCATGTCTGTTTTAATGCTTTATAACTTGTATGTAGTTTTTCAGTCACTTGGTTCTAAAGATGACAATTAAAATTTACTAATTTTTTTTCACTTGTGCTAGAAAACTTTAACACCTGAAGAGACAAGAGTGTCGCTGCAACTGTGGCTTCCAAAGGAAGAATGGGATCCAATTAATCCTCTATTGGTACGGTAAACTCATTGTCCAAATTCAACCTGTGCAATTTTACTCTTATATTTTGCTATGAAGATAGTTATTAAATATTTCATTTACACCGACGAGACTCAACACAGAAATTTTCAATTTGGCATCTTATTTCAGACAACATCGTAAGATATCTATTTATCTATCTATATTATCTATTGAATATCAACAGGTTGGATTTGGACAGACAATTTGTACACCTCTAAGACCTCGCTGTGGAGAATGTAGTATAAGTCACTTGTGTCCATCCGCGTTCAAGGAGGCCGCAGGTTCAAGCCCAGTTTCCAAATCCACCAAGTCCGGAAGGAATAAGAAGCGCTAACAAAGGGGAAAACTTTCCTCGCTCCAAACATGAGTTCAGATGTACATATCTGACAAAACTTCTAATTTTGTACCATCCAAAACTACGCAGAAAGTAACACCCTTAACAAATTGGATTAGATTTGGGTTTGGTTTTGTTGTTGTTAGTCATCTTGCTCTATTTTCGCACGTACATACAAGTATGGCGTATGTGATTAAAGCCTATTATTAATTAGGCTAACATTGTACACAGCTAAACATCTAGAGATGTGTATTAATTTTGGAGAAGGGAACACTAATGCTCATATGCAAGTTGCAACCTTGGATGTTGAAACTTGGTCTGAATTTGAATGTCAATTGAGTTGAAACTTGAAAGTACCATCACCTACGCTTTTATTTTTCTGTTTAAGAAACTAGCTCAACTTCTCTATTTACCCTCTTCTTGTCACTTTAGTGTACTCTCTTAAGTTGTATCTTTTTGGTAAATATACGTACTTTTGATTAATACCATTTAAACAAATTACATTTTATAAAACCACGTTACAGAAAGCTCATTTTTAAATTAACTGTGCATTGTTTAAATAAAATTTAGTAAAACTTATGTTTGCAAACTAATACAAACAATAGGAAAATAAGTGTTGTGCAAGCACAACTCAATTGGTAGAAACAAGTAAGTCAAATCTAAATTCTCCACTTTTTCACTTAAAGTACGAGTCTAGTCATTAGGCTATTTACAAAAATAATAATAATAGCAAAACATGTAAGTCAATTATTTTCATTTTTTTGTTAGAAACAATTAGTTTCGAATAAAGGGTCCTGCTAACCGGTGCCCCCGGGCACTGGTTAAACATTTCCCTAAAAGTTACAATCGATCGAATATTACTTAATACTTATAAAAACAACTGACCCACCTGAAACAATAACCCGGATCTTTAAGGTGAAAGAGAGTACAAACGGGTTTACTAATCCGATCCGAAACAATAACCCGGATTCGAAGATCCGAAACTCCATCTTGAAGCTTTTTTGTCTCTCACTCTGATCTTAGAGAGAGAGAGAGAGAGAGATAGATATTTGAAGAAGAATGACAGTAGCAGCAGGAATCGGGTACGCGCTGATAGCACTAGGACCATCTCTCTCCATCTTCGTTTCCGTCATTTCCAAAAAACCATTCTTAATTCTCACTCTTCTCGCTAGGTACCTTTATTCATTCATTAATTTAGGGTTTTATAATTAATTAATTACTCCAATTCATTCATGCTTTGTTCAATTGTGATTACAACAATTTGCAGCACACTATTATGGCTTACAAGCTTAATTGCGTTGTCTGGTATATGGAGAGCTTTTCTTCCATTCAATTCAACTTCTGTATGGCCTTATGCAATACTCATTCTCTCATCTGTTGCTTTTCAAGAAGCTCTTAGACTTTTCTTCTGGAATATTTTCAAGTAAGCTTTTATTAATTTCCAACTCTACTTTTAACCTATCATGATGCACCAACACGACACTGACACGTAGACATCGGTAATAATTTGAGAAAATGTAACCACATACATTGGTATCGTGCTTGTTGGGTGGTAAATAACCAATATGAAAGAAATTGAGCGTAGCAGAGAAGAGATGAGGATGTTGTGTTGGCTGTGTGGTAAGACTAGACGGGATTGAATTAGAAATGACAACATTAGAGAGAGAGAGAGAGTTGGGGTAACACCTATAGTAGAAAAGATGGTAGAAGCTAGACTTAGGTGGTTTGAGCATGTAGAGAGAAGACATGTGAATGCTGTTGTAAGGAGAGTAGATCAGATGGAGGGGACGCAAATCACCAGAGGTAGGGGAAGACCTAGAAAAACTATCAAGAAGGATCTAGAGATTAATGAGTTGGAGAAAGATATGGTTTTTGATAGAACACTATGGCATCGTTTGATTCATGTAGCCAACCCCATCGAGTGAGATAAAGCTGGGTTCTAATTTCAAATTTTCAATAAATGTTTTCGGTACAGTTTTTGTCTGCAATATTCTATTCACCTATGCATATTTAAATTGTCACAGATTCAAATATATTCCATACAATTCATGTAACATTAAATTTAGCAATCTGCCATTCTGTGTAACATCATTTCAAAGCACCCAAAAAGGAAAAATGAACAGTAACTGATGAGAGGCAAGATAAAAGAATGCATATTCTGAAATCAAGCATATGAATATCCATATACTTTAGTTTGCGTAGTCCTCCAATTCATTAGACTTCAATTCAGAGATTTACAGTTTAGTTGGCCGTAAATTCGATTTACATAAAATCTCAAACTTTGAATTTACAGCTTACAGGTGCTATATTAAACGAGTTTACTTGTTAATTTAAAAACAACCCATTGAATTCACATCAGAATAAATCAGATTCACAGGAAGAGAAAAAGAAAAGAAAAAACAACACATAATCCCTCATGAGATTGAGTGAGGTGAAGATTTAGAGGAGTGTGGGGGAAAAAAGGGGTTTTATGCAAATTTGTATTGATAAGGACAATATCGGTATTATCATTAATTTTAAACAATCTTGGGTGTAACTAGTTTTTTCCAGGTGTAACTAGAATTAGTCACACTCTTTAGAGGGAGGTTTTTAGGTTTGACTAATTGTGAAAAATATATGCCTTGGGGATGGGGAGAGGTTGTAGACTCATTGTTTTATTGGCCTCAGATGGGAACTTTTTTACAATTTGATAAGGAAATCTGTGACTATTTTAATGGTAATAGCTTTGTAATATTATTGTGATGTTTCTTATGCTGGTTCTATTATGGATTAATGTTTTATTTTTTGGTTGGTGTTGTGTAGGAGGTTAGAAGATATGTTAGATGCTTTTGCTGATAGAGTATCAAAGCCACATCTTTTCCTGACAGATAAGATGCTGATTGCTCTGGGTAAGAAAAATGGAGACATTCCGGCCTTTTTTGCAATTTGTTAAATTTTATAGTTATTTGTCAAGTGTTTGTTTGACCGGCTTTGAATAAGTTTATTATTAGCTATACAATCTTCCATATTATCTTCCCTTTTCTTTTGGCATTTAACCAGATCCTTGATTGAATCTAATTCCATGATAAAACGAATCCCTTGTTGAGATGCTATTGAGAAAAGATACTATATATTGGAATATGATCTGTATATCATAAAAATAATAACCTGTATTGATGAAATGTCTTTTCCATTTTTTTGACAGCTGGTGGTTTGGGTCATGGTGTGGCCCATGCCGTGTTCTTCTGTATCAGCCTATTAACTCCTGCTTTTGGTCCAGCTACATATTTTGTTGATAGGTGTTCAAAGGTTCCGTTTTTCCTTCTTTCTGGTGAGAGTTTCTCCATCGCTAGTTCTCATATGCACGGGATTCTGCAGTTTTAAACTTTTGATTTTTTTGCACCAAAGGCTTAACTGTATATTTATTTCATAAATTTGAATCTATATAGATATGAGAATCTTGAAGTGAACTTTTCTGATAAGCCTCAGTTTTTTGTGTATAAACAACAGCGACTTGGATTTTTGAATATACATAAGAAGTCATGTTTTTAATATTTAATGTTTTTCCTTCAAATGCAAATTGTTCACTGTTTTTTATATGATTGCAGCGGTTATCGCTCTTGCATTTGTCACCATCCACACCTTTTCGATGGTCATTGCATTTAATGGATATGCAGAAGGGAACAAAGTGGATCGTTATTTTGTTCCCGTTGTCCACATTGTTGCTGGAATGCTGGTAAAAATTCACACTTCACATATGCATATTTCCACCCTATTATACATACTCTATCTCTCTGTTGCCAAAATCACATTAGCTTCTATTATCCAAGCTATTTTTTACAAATTGATATATTTACAACATAGGGACAGTGCCTAACCATAACCAATGATGCAAAGTTATACTACATCCTTTGTTGTGCAACTAATGAACTCTTGAAAGCAAATAATTTATTCAAAATATCAATTGTGTCCACTTTGTTTTACGACATAGTTTACATTATCATTTTGGAGCATGTTATTTGGATTACCTGAAAATTTAGAACCTATGTCATCCCTTGTGAATATTGAAAGTCATATGACTAAGGTTAGTGGAAGAAATTTCTCTTGTACTTCAGCAAAGGTGAAATGAATGACTTAAAATATCATAATTTCCTATTTACAATTTAAAAAAAAAAAACAGAAATACTTTATGGCCTTACTAACGAAGCTGCAAAGCCGCTACTATGTTGCCTTTGTTTTTGTTTGCTACCACCACTCAGTTTCCTTGGCATTGCCTTTAACTTTGTGTAGCCAACTTGCTACATACTTTTTGTTGTAAGATGGTGTTATGGTTTGTTGGGTCGGGACACCGTACAGCTGTTTTCTTACATTATGATAGGCATGCAGCAAACTAAAATAAAAAGAAAAAAAAAACGCAGCTCACTGAAGTCAGAGTAGTACAACTTTTGTTAGTTTGCAGATTTGAAAAGTTGGCAACATGATTAACACAATTACTCTCGGATTTAGGAATAGGTAATAAATATATTATGGAGAATGCTAACCTATGCCCCAAGGGCAATGGTTAAGCATCCAAAACAAGTAAGTATTTAAGAAAAAGTTGTGTAATCATTACGTAATCAAAAATAACATCTTATATTTCCAAGACAAAATTTCTATTTGTAGATTCCTTAACCAATACCCTGAGGGCACTGGTTAGCAAGACTCATATATTATTCCCTGTCTTAACTAAGCCGTGCATTTACCATAGTAAAAGCTTTTATCTAGGTGATTCCCTATAGCTAGTCAAGCTTGAATAGCTTGCAAATCATTTGATTTTCTTTGCACTGCAATTTGTCATATTGATAATGTTGTATCCTTCCTCTGGTGCCTATCTGCTTGAATTTGGTCGGAAAACAGTGAAACTAAAATGGAAAGGGACACCCTGGAGACCTACTTAGAGACATTGTTATCGAGTAGGAACTTTAATATGACATGTCATAAAAAAAAGAATATAAATATGATTTCCTTGTGCTTTTTGATTTTTCCCTTTCAATTAATGGTCAAAATTATATTCGTTGACATGCTGTTTCCTTATTCAGACAATGGTAAATTTGGCACCTGGAGGTTGCGCTGTTGGCATTCCTCTCCTTTATTTCACTGCAATCTTGACATTAATTCATTGTGGGAGGATGGTTTGGAGAAGATTGACAGAAAACTCAATCAGACCAAGTCACTCGTAGTAAGTGATAATCTTAAGTAAAGTTCTTGTTAATGATTACTTCCTGTCCTCACCATTCTGGTTGGAATACATAAAGATACCAGTAGTTAGTTTTGTATTGCATGGAAAATGTTTCCTTGATGTCATGCTCCTGTTTCTGATTTAAATGGGTAGGGTCATTATGGGGTATCGAATCAACTTCATATTGTATTGCTAGATTCATTTATCATCAATGGGATCAGGTTTACTAAATAATGAAGTCTCTGTTTGCAGGAGCAGGTTTATAAAAGTCTTGGTGAGAGAAGCTGAAGTCTTCGGACATTTTATGTCCAGCAAAACTAAAAAGGTAATTAGATTAGTAAAGAGATTAATGTTAACGCCTCACATGTTGAAATTTCACTTTACGTCAATGTAGTACCTTCGAATTTTAAAACACATACTCTGTTAAATTGGTGTATTGTAATAAGTGTATATATATGCGTGTTTTCACCTTGAAATGAAACCATCTTTTAAGTTGCACAATGTCTGCAAAATGAACTTCGTTATTTAAACAAACCATCTTCATGACGAATACATTCATGCCTATACAAAAGCTTCTCAAAGATACTCATTGGACAAGAAATAAAGTGTGCAAACACCAAGAGGAATTCTGAAAGACATTGCATTAACAAAAGTCTTCGAGAATAATTGACCAAAATGAGAATATCCTCTCATATTGAAGATAACATTATCAATTCTGATGAAAAAATGTTGTCATGATGCACATATTCATTTCACTCATAAATATTTCTACCAGTTTAACAAATTTAAAAAATTATATTTGAAGAAGAAATAAATTCCCGATTGAATTATTTATCAAGTCATTTATTTGTGAGAATGATTGGAAAATAATTCAAAAGAACATTCTCATATCCCGAAACATGAAGCTTCCAACACTATTCAAGTTTCTTTTGGACAAATAGAAATCAAACAAAACTTATTCTATATAAATGAGTAAAGTGAAATAATGGTGACTTTAACCAAACAAGTCTGTAGATAAGTAAAATGAAATTACAAGTTACATGTAGAATCAACAAATAGGACCAATTACATATAGATAATATATTTACATACAATTTCAAATGGTATACTTTTTATATTCAAACAAAGAAATAATTAAATGAAATAATTGTTATTACAACTATGGTATTTATAAAAGAATTTTGTAGCATTATTAAATGGAATCTATGTAAACTTTTTTGTTGTCTGGTGTAAGAAAATTCTTGAACCACAATCCTGAGAGCTTTTGATATCTTTTCAAACCATTTTTGTAATCTACGAAGGTCATTCCAAATCTAACGGTATAACCCTTATGCCATTCAAAATTGTCCAACAAAGACCATGCAAAGTATCCCTTGACATTTACACCAGCCCTGTATTTAGATTAAAAGAAATAAAATAATTTAGCTAAATTCCATGAAAGAAAGTGAAATAGACTGATCTTTAGATATATCAAAAATTTACTCACTTGATTGCCTCATTAAGATAGAATAAATGACGATAATGATAATCAACTCTATAGGTATCCATAAGAGATTCTTCAAGCGATAACGATGGATCATCGTACTCATTAATACCTCCCACAAAGTGATCCCAACCACTTTTAGACACATTTTCAAACAAAAAACATGGCAAGCAAAATGCTAGGTCCTTAGATTTACTATACTCAATACGATCATACAAATTAAACCAATTCCTACAAAATCAACGTCTTTAAACAAAATGCTTGGATGTCAGGATGATAGCTTGAAATTGAAGGCCTAAGTCCTAGATTTGTATCCAACATTTCATAATCAACAACTTTAATACCCTCATTGGTCGAGTTGGGTATAACTTCAGGTTGTGGCTCAATTGGATGTCGAGTATTTGATGGTTCGTGATTAGCCGAAGAACTAGCTTTGTCTTTAGAAAGCACATGAAAAAATTTCTTCATCCTATAAAACAGAACAATGACTTTGTTCATAACAAAATTCTAATTCCAATCTAAATAAATACAACCTATTATGTTCGTGACAAACAAAATTCCAATTCCAAAGTCAATCATAACAAAATTCCAATTCCCAATTCTAAATGACAGAGTGCGAATAGTTGTTGTTCTTCTGTGACTGTGGAGAGAGAGAGAGAGAGAGAGAGTCCAGATGTATTCCTAATAAGCTGTTTTGCATAAATAAGCTGTTTTGCATAAATAAGCTGTTTTGAATAAGTTGTTTTGAAAAAAGAGATCTTAATAAGCAGTTTTGCATAAATAAGCTGTTTTGAATAAGTTATGTTGAAAAAAGAGATCCTAATAAGTTGTTTTGCATAAATAAGTTGTTTTGAATAAGTTATTTTGAAAAAAGAGATTCTAATAAGTTGTTTTGCATAAATAAGCTGTTTTGAATAAGTTGTGTTGAGAAAAGAGATCTTAATAAGCTGTTTTGCATAAATAAGCTTTTTTGAATAAGTTATTTTGAAAAAAGAGATCCTAATAAGCTGTTTTGCATAAATAAGCTCTTTTGATGAAGTTCTGGTATAAGATAAACGTTTTTGAATAAGTTGTTTCAAATTTGGATTTTTGTTTATAAAATTTGGTTTTAAAAATCAATTTTGAAAGAGAAATAACTGATTTTTAATTCGGATATTAAAATAATCTGGATATTTTTGTAAACCAAACCATATCCATTTATAATCTGGTGTTGTAAAACTAACCGGTTATATATCCATAACCATATTCATAACCGGTTACATAACCGGTTTACAATAAAATATGGTCATGGTTAGGAATCTAAAACCATATAAGTGGTTTATATATGGATATGGTTTGGTCGGTCAAAATATCCGACCATGCACACCCCTAGTGCCTGTCAACGAGCACCCTACCAATAAGGCAATAATAAATGATTTGGATACCGGCAATTTCAGATTCGAGATTATAAGAGTCAATCCCATCTGTCAAACTTATATTTAGTCTAGTAGTGGCAGATTATTTTCCTCAAAGGTTTTAGGTTGTAAGTCGTTTCAAGAGGACTAGAATATTTTCAATTTAGAATAATATATTTTAGGAATTATTTTTTCCTTAAAAGGTATAACCATATTTTGAGATGCCTAATGGTTATTCAAGTTTGACATAAACATACCCTAGTAGATTTTTTGTAATCACTATTTGGTTAAAATGGAAAAATTCTTCAGTGTGTGAAGGGACTAGTCATACAAAATGAAATTACAAGATACATATAGAATCATCAAAAAAGATCAATTATAATAATATATTTACATGCAATTACAAATAGTATCCTTCTTATATTTAAACAATGAAATAATTAAATGAAATTATTGTGTTTATAAGGAATTTTGTAGCACTGTTAAATGGAATCTATGTAAACTTTTTTGTTCTCTGATGTGAGAAAATTCTTGAACCACAATCCTGAGAGCTTTTGATATCTTTTCAAACCATCTTTGTAATCTATAAAAGTCATTCCAAATCTCACAGTATAACCCCTATGCCATTCAAAATTATCCAACAGAGACCATGCAAAGTATCCCTTTACATTTACACCAGCCCTGCATTTCATTGAAAGAAATAATATCATATAGTTAAATTCCATGCAAAAAATGAAATAGACTAGTCTTTAGATATTTCAATATATTACTTACATGATTGCCTCTCTAAGATAAAAGAGATGACGGTAATGATAATCAATTCTATAAATATCTAAAAGAGATTCCTCAACTGATAATGATGGATCGTCGTACTCATTTATACCTACACATTGTGAAAATTTCAATTATCGTACATAGTTTCATTACATAATGAAAATATGTTTCGATATGATACATGTGCGATTTGCTTACCATTTTCTGTAATATAAATCAAAGGATTGTTGTATTTTTCTTTAGCGTATATCAAGAAGTCTCGAATCCCTCTTGGATAAACATACAACCATTCTGAAGCAAGCTGAAATTAAATACACATAACAAGTTTATTAATTACTCAATAATAGAAAACCAAAAAAAAGTAAGATGTTGCAATTTTATGGTTATAAACTTACATTTAGGCCAATTGGTTTTCCATCTCGTGCGACTGCAATCACAAAAATATAAAATATACCATCATTTAAATTTATAATACTACTTAAACAATCAATAAATACAAGATAGCAGTAAGGTAAAAGTGCTTACATGAAAAACTAGACAGAGAATCTGTTAGGTAGCTAGAATTTGCATTGCTTAATTGAGGTGCATCAGAAACATAGCAAGAAGAGTAGTAGTTTACGCCAACAAAATCAAATGAACCTTTGACTTGCTTAGATTGCTCTTTAGTAAACTTTGGCAATCGTGATCTTACCAATGCTCGCATGGTTTTTGGATAATCTCCATTGGCCAATGGATCCATAAACCTACAATTAAACAAAGAATTGGAATAAGTTACCATGTGTATAGATATAAATTATGTAAGCTTTTTCTTCAAAAAAAAATAAATTATGTTAGCTTTATCTTTGTACTTACCATCCAAACTGAAAGTCGGTAGCTCGTTCAGCAGCATTTTGATTATGTTTGTTATCTGAGAGCGGCACATTCCAGTTAATGATCAATGTTATACCGATCAAACCATTTTGAGAGACTTGATACTTGGTCTTGTACACATTAACAGCAGCTGCATGAGCTAGAAGTTGATAATGTGCAACTAAATAAGGTTCGGTTCCAGAATCACCACCGATGCAATTTGGATTCAACCAAGAAGAGCATCGACCTGGTGCCATTGCGCCATTTGCATAACCATTTTGACTGTAACTCCATGGCTCATTTAAAGTTATCCAATGTTTTACTCTATCTCCAAATGTTTTAAAGCAAAGTTCTGCATAGTCTTGAAAGTCTTTTCTGTAATTGAAGGTATAAAAAGATGAATGAGAAACATTTTCATAACTATATAAAATAAGTTTTCAGATTAAAATTTGAAATTGTATCACTCACATGATGAGAGGACTTAAGAAGCCGCCATATTCATCTTCTAGAGATTGAGGAAGATCCCAATGAAAAAGAGTTACAAATGGTTGTAAACCTGCGGTTTTTTTTTACATAAGATGGCTATTTTGGAAGATGCTAAAATGCAAATAAAAATAAAAATACTAATATCATATACAATAATTGAAAATGAAGTTTGCATTCTTACCATTTGCCACCAATTCATTGATGAGGTTGTTGTAATAGTCAATTCCTTCTTGATTAATTCCTCCACTTAGTTTTCCTTCTGCATAAATTGTAACCAAAAAAAATGGTTGGTAAAAATAAACTAAGTTTAATTGAGAATATAGTCAATTGGTATAAAATTGACTTACTTGGAAGTATTCTAGACCAAGATATGGAAAATCTGTATGCATCCAAGTTCATATCCTTCATGATACCGACATCTTCCTTATATCGATGATACGAATCAACAGCAACGTCTCCATTGTTTCCATCACTGATTTTTTGAGGATATCTATGAGTGAAGGTATCCCATATACTTGCTCCTCTTCCACCTTCACTTGCTGCACCTTCATATTGATATGCAGAAGATGCTGTGCCAAAGATGAAGTTTTCTGGAAAATCTTCCCTATTCAATGAACCTATTTGCAGTGGTGCAGTGTTAATTATTTCTTGACCTTGTGTTAAAGTAATGATGAATGTTTGCAATAAGAGAGAAAATAGGAAATATCTCATGCTTAATGTCATGTTATATGTGCTTAGTATATTGATCGGTTTTGTGGGTTAGGTAAACAATGCAAGCGAGCGTTGCTTCTTATATAAGAAAGAAAAATTTTGGTGGCAGGCTTCAATTGCACATTTTTCTCGTCAAATTAAAATTCAACACGCGGTTCCTTGTATTGTATGAGTCATTATTTTTTTGATAAAATCTATGACTCATTAGTTAATTGGACTCCCTAACTTAAATTGATTAATTAATTTTGGAAAATGTTAACCCGTCTTCCAAAGGTATTGGTTAAGATTCAAAAACAAATAAGTTTTCGTGAAAAAATTGTGTAATCATTACTAAATCAAAAATAACATCTTATATTTTCAAGATAAAATTTATATTTGTAGAATCCTTAACCAATGCTCTGACATAAATTTTCTGAGAGCACTAATCAGCAAGATTCATTAAATTTTATGTCAAGTAACATATTTGATAGAAATTTATGGTGAATAAATAGATGTTTACGATTCGAACTACAATAATTTGGTAAGATATACCTACAATATACGTTTAATATGTTAATTAACATATGATATTATTCATTTTATATTTTAAAATGAGTTGTTCACTTTTTTTTTTATGGTGACTGAGTTTAAACCTTAAACCTTATAATATTATGCATTGTTTATATCAACTGATCTAAACTCACGAGAATAATGAGATGCTCACTTTAGAATGCCGAATGATTGTTTTGAAAACCTGACAAATGGAATTGCCAACCGAATAAATATATAACATGTAGTAAATAAATGAGCAGGCGTAGCACGTTAAATTAAATAACATGTAAAAAAGAGCAGATTAATTAATTTTTAATCTGTGTCGAAAAGTCAAATACTTTCTCTGCATCAAGAAAGGGACTATTATACACGTATTACTAAAAATATAAAACTATCAACGAGAAAAGAATGAAGTCTCTTTCTTAATCTCTCTATCGACTTGAAAAGTAATATAAAAAATCTCTCTGCCGAAAAGAAAATATCTCATCACTATGGATTTCACAGTTTCTTTCTTGAAATTTTGTTTCAATTATTTAACTTTTTTATTTGAAAATTTGGGTGTCAAAAGTGTCATTTAGCCAAAAAAATAATAATATTAGCATGCTTATTTATAACAAAAAAATGTTCACTAAGGAGTTAGCTTTCAAATTCTCTATAATCATCTTGATTGTTTAAATTTGAATAGAATTTTATTACAAAGGATAAATTCTTCCAAAAAAATGGTCCGATCATATAGTTAATTAGTTTCGGGAATGAATGTATTTTTGCAAATGCATAAGTTATGATTTAGTAACATGAAAATATTAGTATGTATTTTTTCAAATGCATATAAAGGGTCGCATTGTTTAGGTGGTTTTTGGTAAAATCCAAGGTGGGATACAACTTAGTATGTTAATTATTAGGTTAGTATTTTTTTTATTGTCGAGACTTGAACTTTAAACTTTTTAACTCCTCAACTCCTATAATTCTTCAACTCAAATCAGTTGAATTATTCAACAACATACTCTTACATCATGAGTTGCATAATTATATCCAGATTTGGTCATTTATGCCATAATTTGGCTTCTGGCATTTGGTCAATTATGAGATAATTATAGGAGTTGCATGATGGCTGTAATTTCAGATTTGCAAGATCTAAGAGTAGTCCATTTCTATATTATAATAAGCATGGTTTGTTGATATATACTCTCACTTGTGTGAGTAGGTAGTAGCTTGTTTGTTATTTTGTTGTTGACGGTGTTTTGCTCTTGGTATGTTCTTTTGTTGTTGTTTTGGGTTGGCATACTCTCTGATCCCCCTTAATAACCAAACTTGATTAAAAAAGAAACTGCATAGAAAAAAAAGTACTAGTATCTATGATCCCGTTATTAATATACCTATAATTCTTTTTTTAAGAAGAATACTCCTATTATCTTTAATTTTATAATACTACATACGTATCTTTTTTTGACGTATTATATTTAAGCTATATAAGAAGACTAAGGGAGAAAAATAATTCGAATCAACAACCTTTTAATGATGAATTCACACTTTAAAGAAAACATATTACCACGTGTGAATATGTAGTTTATGAGATTTGGTCAAAAACGATGTATTTTACGAGATAAATACAGTTTCTTTTACGTATAGATAAATATAGGTTGAATATAGTTTTGTGAAGAACGGTTGAATATAGTTATATTCTAATGAGTAGGGAATTTGGTCAAGTTTTAATATGGTTCAACCTTTTGAATAAGAATTATTTTCATTTCGATCAGGATTGGTCCCAATCTCTAACGGATGAAAATACGTGTCAAAGTTTTTGCCTGACAATTTATTTGTCACAAAACTACTACGAAATGTGTCGTTACGAAATTTGGTCCCACATTTATCTTTGATCTAGTGCATTGTCAAAGCATATGCACGTGCCCTGAAATTAGTCAATAAACTTGCGTAAAGATACAAGGAGCAGTGTAAGGTATCAAATTAACAAAAAGGCATGCAAATGCAACGTTTTTTTTAAATAATGAGGTGTTCAGAATTCGAATTTCAACTTCTATATATAAAATGTAATATATCTACCATCTAAGCTAACTTCGCGGAAATAAGTGATGTACTTTTTTTTAATTTAGTCCTTAATTAAGTAATCAAATTATGTAAAACATAGCAACGAATAGAACAAACACGTGCAAGTGGTTATACAATTGCATTTGACACAAGTTAACACATAATACATATTCATATGTTGCACATAACACATGTTTACTTACATATATATGCACAATTTTATATAATCACTTTTATTACATTTGTCAAAATATAGTTCCAGTATAACTGATCCAAGTATTTGGTCTAGTGCTAAAAATACAGGTCTTGAATTCATATCTTGAGTTTGAGCTCCATGGTGCTATTGAATGAAGATAAATATAAATACTTTTGTAAGTATTTTTTTCATTTCAAATTATTAGTCTATCTTGTATTGTGACACCCCTCGCCTTATCTCTTGGATTCGAATCTTGAGGTTGAGTTCTGTATAGCTCTTAGATGGAGATAAATATAAATACATTTGTAAGTGTTTTTTAATTCTGAATAATTATTCTATCTTGAATTATGACACCTTCCTCTCACCATAGTTTTTTGTCAAAAAAGAAAAGATCATCCGTGAGTAAAAATGATGAATTTATTTTACTCAACAAAAACGTGGAATTAGATTTAGTAATTTACTAATGTTAAGATAATTGAACAAGTATCTGGTAAAGATTCATGCACACGACACACTTTTGAAAAAAGGGATAGGGTGTACGCTATTGAACTTTCCAATTTTTTAGTCTGATTTATTTATAAAAACCCACGATCGGTCATATAGAACTAATGACTAATCAAGCTTCCAACTTGCTTAATTAATTAATCATCCAAGCCAATAATTTTGATTGATTTATACGTTATTTATTGTTACAACCAATCTAACATAGAATCCTAATCCAATATTGTTAGTTTTCGTCCCATCAAAATAATAAAGCACGTAAAGTAAGTGGTATTTGTCAAATGAAGATGACACTGGGACTGGGATGCACGTAAAAGGAAGTATCATATTCCTGCACGTGATATATTTGGGCCATAAGACTATGAATTATACTAATATCCCTAAGAAAAAAGATTATGTAATACATTATTAGCAGCATTAATACAAGGGAAGGGAAGTAGGGAAACAACCTTCGGTTGTCATAATTCAATGACACTGGTCATTTATATGTGATCAACGCACCATCTTTTGAAAAATATTTTGGTGACTTTGAGTCTTGATGACATTAGTTGTGAATTTAATTGAATAGACGGATGCATAATCAAAATAAATTATTTTGATGAGAAAGAATAATCAAATAAAATAAAGACAAAAGTAAAGTCATAAAAAATAGGCTCTATCTGACCAAATCACATTGAAATGGGCTCTATCTGAATCAAAGACTCAATAGGTTCAAGATATAGTGAGGAAAATCAATGGAAGAATACATCGAAGAGTTCAAAAAGATCATCATTGATTTCGAGAACATAGATGTCAATATTGATGATGAAGGGCAAGCCTTATTACTTGTAAGGTATTTACCAAGTACCTATAAACACCTAACAGATACATTAGTATATATATGGTAAGGATTCTTTAACCATGGAAGACTATCAAACAACTCCCATGTCAAAGGAGTTGAAAAAGAAGTCAGAGGGTAAAGAAAAGGGGAATAGTGTATGTTTGTTTGTGAAAACAAAATACAAGAAGAATGGCTCAAAGCATAAGTTTAAGATTAACAAGGACAATGGCTCAAAGAATAGTGTAACAAAGAAGGGAACTATACGAACGAAGGATTATTTAGAAGGGAAATTCAAGAAAAATAATGATGGTGAAAATGATACTAGAAAGGTATCAATTCCTTCAAAAGGATACTTAATTGATAACTGCAAAGAATGAAAGAAATATTGGATTCTTTGCTATAAAGAAACTAATAGAGGCAAGTTCATTATGGGAAATAATCCGGTAATGTAAAGTTATAGACATGTGATCAATGAACTTGGTATTTGAAGATGGTACAAAAAGAGTACTAACTTGTGTGGGATATGTTCCTCAACTCAAGAGAAACTTTATATCTCTACGCATGTTGGACGAGTCTGGTTGCTCATATATAGAAAGCAGAATATGGTCTATCTCTACGCATGTTAGGCATTCACCTCAACAAAATGGATTGGGAGAAAGAATGAATAGCACCATCCTTGAAAGAATGAGGTACATATATATTATCATATTCAGGCATGCCAATTAAATTCTAAGTTGAAGTTGATCATACAACATGTTATCTCATAAACATGATTCCATCAACATGTATAATGTTTTGGATGCAATGTCAATTATCATGTCAATGAGGGAAAATTGGTGCCTGCAGCTTAGAAGGGCTATACTGTTGGGCACCCTAATAGAGTAAAAGGATAAAAGATCTGGTGCATTGAAAATAAAAGATGCATCAATAGTAGAGATGTCAAATTTCATGAAGAAGAACTCTACAAGTCCCTAAATTCTGATGAAGATCATAGTGTATCTTAGAAAGATTTGGATAGTTTTGAGTTGGAGCCTATGAAGCCCTGATACCTGACTTGATACGGATACGATACAATACAGATATAGCGATACGAGAAATTTTTCAAAATTCCCGATACGATACGGCCTCGATGCGTTATTAAAAAATTAAATTTAAAATTAATAGTATAAGTGCAGTGTATAAACATAACTAAAAATGATAATAAACAAACATTCACATTAATGAAAATGATCAAAACAAGTGACAATTACATTTTTTTTTTCCGCACAAATTAGATAGAATATAGCTAAACGTCATTAGTACCATCCAAAGAGAACATCATAAGTACTATAAAAAGAATCACCTTTGTCTAATGTTGACTAATTAATAGTTAACACTAATTTAGATTGAAAACAAACAGTTTTTTTCCAATGAGAGAAGAACAGAAGAAACATAGCATTAGAGAGAAGAGAAACAAAGTAGAATTCAATTGGTGGTAATGGTTAGAAGAAGGAATAACTATCACTATGTGGTGACGAGAAACCCTATTTTTTTGGGTTAGAAGAGACAATATGTTTTTTATAGCGTTGTCAGACCTGTAGTATTATTTCTTATTATTTTCTTTTTCTTTTTTTTAAAAGGAAATATGTAAGACAGAAGTATCGGTGTCGGAGTATAAGTTAGCCGTATCGGAGTACAACTTAGCCGTATACGACACGTATCGGTCATTTTTTTTCAAAAAAAATAATTATTAATTGCGCGATACTTCTCTGTTACACGTATCGGGACGTATCGGGGCATATCGGTATCGGATACGTGTCGGACACGATTTTTCACCATTTTTGGAGTATCATGGCTTCAAAGAAGCCTATGAGTGGAAATGAGTCACTGTCTCAATAGAGCCAAACAACCGAGTTCGAAATAGCATTCCTTCATGGAGACTTGAAAGAGAACATTCTGACGAAGCAACCTAGTGGTTTTGAAGTTCAAGAAAAATGAGATTGGTATGCCACCTTAAAATATCATTGTATGGTCTCAAGGAATCACCTAGACAATGATACATTATTGTTGGTTTCACCTATTACTAGGGTTAATAAACTTGTATGTCAATTTTCTTTTATACGTTTATCAGGCAGAAATTAATCTTTCTTTAATTCAGTTTGTTTTTTGAACAAATAAACTTGATTGCTGAACCAAGTTCTTGCATGAAAATTATCAAGACAATCAATGTTGGTTTTTTTTTCTTTTTTCATTGGAAATGTGATTGCTTATGAAGTTGAGTTAATATTTGCTATCATGGTTATTGAGATTTAAACTTTGGTTTTCTATGTTGTGGGAATCTATAGCTCATTTCAGTCTATCAACGTTCTTTAGTCTTTAAAAACTAAAATTAAAATACTAATACAAATTTTAAAACAAGTTAATCATTAACATGTTCTAATTCCTGAAACAAATAAAAAAAAAATTCAAATTAGTCTCAAAATCAAACTGATATATAAAGGACCAACTAATATATATGATCATAGCTGCTGGTCCAAGGAACTTATTTCTATTTCTACAAGCTGTTAAGATTAACCAGTTTTATTTAGGTGCTGAATTTGGATGTCTTCAAACAAGAGTATAATACTAGTTTCTTTTGAGAAAGTTCTTGTACCATTGAGCAGAAAGCTTTGGGTACTTTTTCAATCCATCATTGTAATCTACAAAGTTTAATCCAAAACGAACAGGAAAGCCTGCAAACCATTCATTACAGTCCAAAAATGACCATGCCAAAAATCCCTTTACATTCGAGCCGGCCCTGTAAAAAAAAATAGCCATAAATTGTGAGCATATAGTATTTTTTTTTTGAAGAGGCAAAAATGAAACATATATTAACAATAAAGGCTTCACACCTTCCGCACAAGGTGTGCTAGAAGGGTGCAACCAAAATTACACAAGAGTTCAGTCAACAGACCATGGAAAACAGCAAAAAAGAAACAATTAGCCTATACCCAAGCAAAGTAAAG
>Ga0228710_1000973_pt1 | contig 40986 bp, 21 predicted proteins | sample MedpolnodulmetaG_FD_177995 | JGI IMG/M metagenome (GOLD analysis project Ga0228710, IMG submission 177995) | Root nodule microbial communities from Medicago polymorpha collected in Santa Monica, California, United States - pink nodules | ecosystem: Host-associated > Plants > Roots > Nodule... | reverse complement strand
GCAAAATGATATACAATAACCAAAGAAAAAAAAATGAAAGTACAATCAACAAAGGTAACAATATTTTTTAACGAAGCATAATTACGAAATGACTTGTATAATAATGTACGTAGAAGGTGAATATTCTACTGGAAAAATATTATTTCCACCTGTTTTATACATAAAAGAAAGTTGTATCTCCTCTAAAAAAAATTGTATCTATAAAGTTAATGTATCTAGTCCTAATTTTAAATTAAATTTGATCCAACTTTCTCTTATATATATAAAATTAAAAATAATAATTCTAAATAATTCTTTATAAAATATTTAAATAATTATAAAAATATATTTAATACGCATAATATATAAATAAATATTACTATAATTACAAACATATGAGTTATATTTTTTTAATAAACACCGTTCGCAATTAACATGAACTCCTTTAAAAGAAATTAACATGAACCATATAATTAAGTGTCTTTTGGTGTCATGTACATCCTGTGCATTTATTTTAACACAATGATCTTGATTGTTTGATTGAAAGTCATATTCGTATTCATTTTTGTAGAAACAATACTAATTTAAACAAGATTGGCCTTAACGTACGTGTGCGCGCGCGCGTGCGAAGATTTCAGGATAGTGTAGGTTTAGATACTTTTTTAAATGGGTTTTTCTATCATGTGCAAATTTACACATGTTAAGAAGTTTAAAATAGTAACTTTACATTGGAACTTGTATATTTTGTATTAAATATATAACTTTTTAATAATTAATTGTTGGTTTTCAATAAAAATTTGCTTATTTTAGTTGCTTTAACATGTGCAACATTGCACATGTTAGAAAAACCCTTTTTTAAATTAAACACATGCCCTTCTTTGATTTCCGACAAAAAAAACAAATTTATTTGGCTAGAAAATGTTTGTGATTAGCTCGAGATGAAATTTGTCTAGATATATAGCAATGTTTTTTGACAAAAGATATATAGCAATGTTCTTTTGTTGTATCAATCCTTTGGATTTTATATATATTTTTTCTTATATGTTAGCTTCCATTAATGGCCACCCTAAATTCATGGGTTTATTTGCTCAGCCTAAACCCTAAAACTAAATTGAATCATTATTGATTCATCTCGAACCAAATTAGACTGATATAAAATTTCAGGGCACCAATTTTTTTGTATTTTTAAACTGCACGCAGAAAAATAGATTGTATCTTTTTCAAATTGAGTTGATTTTTCTATCAACCTTACATTTTCTTTGTGTGCCAAATTATTAATCCGAGTTCAAGTTGCTAGACATCACAAATTAAAGGCACACATCCTACACATTAACTGATCATAATTTAGGACTGTTATAAAAAAAAAACAAAAATTAAATCAAACGAAAAATCATAAATTTTATGTTACTCACATTTAAATAAGCTCTGACGACTCGTCCACAACAGACTTCCAACCAAAGATAATCTTCTTCATAGGAGAGTCCTTCATCATGTTGAAAGTTTGTGCATTGCAGGGTGTGGTTCCCTTGAGACCGCGGTTCATCTACTTTTTCAATGTGACATCTTTGGCAGTGTGTGGCACCGTTTATATCAGTGGGTTAGCGTTTCTTTTACTGCACCAGACTCGGTTCGCGATCATCTTCATTAGTTTGGTCATATGGCGGGGTTACCACGATTTACACATTCTTTTCTGAAAGTAATCTGACATGCTTGTGTCTGAGTTATTTGGAAGGAAATGAACAACATGATTTTTAAGCACAAAGCTTTGGATTTGGATCATTTGACGGAAAATGTCAAGTGTTGTCTTTTTTTATGGCTAAAGGGCAATATGCTCACTTTCGCTTTCAGTTATAACGACCGTCGGTAGCACCCTTTACATTGTATGTGTGTTATGGTGTAGCTTTCTTTTTGTTATTCTTTCGTAGTTTTTTTTACGGCATCAAACACTTAACATTATATTTTTGATGAGTGATTCTTTTTTACACACCTTGTGCGAGATGAACCACTTTTGATTAATATATTTCATTTTGACTTGTTAAAAAAAAAATAAACTTCCTTTAATATTTCGTTTTTGGTCTTCAAAAAATGTGTTTGGTTGACTTGACAATGAGGCTTTGCATTTATATATTCATTTAGGAATAAAATCTTTCTCTCTTTGTACCTAAAATAAAATCTTTCCCTTTTGAAAATATTAAAAATTAAAATATTGTGTTGGTTAAAAAAATTAAAATATTGTATTAAAAAAGTGAAGACGTGTTCTTTATTTTTTTTCGATTTTTGTGTGTGTATGTAGCAGAGGAATTCTTTATGTGTTAATGACTTCAACAAATTATTCCAATTTTACTAAAATTAGTTAAAATGTTTTATGCTTTTGAAAAGGAAAAAAGTGAATGTTTTACCTGTATTTGGTGTTTTCTCAGTACTCAAGTGAAATAAAAAATGTTGGACTCACATCACACATTATGAATGTCTGAAGAATATGTTTTAGATGGGTAATGTGATTTGCATAGTTCCACAAAAAGGTGGTGTATCATTGTATTCATATGCTGAAAAATAATATGTGTACATATACATGTAATGTTTATGATTTATAAGTTAGAATGAACTTGGTTTACTATTACAACATTTTATTTTAAGGATTACAACAAATTATTTTGGTCATACACCATATAAGTAATTTTATGTTTGAAAATGTTTCACGTATTTTTCTAATTTTTGAATTTAATTGAATTTTTTATTATAAATAAAATAAAATAAATTTAATTGACAAATTTTTAATACAAAGATATTTTAATTAATTTTGTTTAAATATACATGCATTAAGCGCGTGTTCGTAACATTGGAAAACTATCCATATACGTCTCACCATTTCAATTGCGTGTTACTTTAACCTATTTCGTAACATTGAAAAAAACGTCACTTGCGTCTAACCATTCCAATCGCGTGTTACTTTAACTTATTTGTTCGCGTGTTACTTTAACATATTTCGTAACATTGAAAAAAGTGCTCACTTGCGCCTCACAATTCCAATTGCGTGTTACTTTAACCTATTTGCTCGCGTGTTATTTTAACCTATTTAATGTCTATTCAGATCTTGATCAAAGACATGTCCTCACTATTGAAATTGACCATCACATAAAATATTTTTGCAAGCGTTTTAATTTTGGTGAAATCGACTCTCCCAACCTCAAACATACACCATCGGATCGCCAAGTGTTTTGCCCTTCATAATTGATTTGAAAAGGTTATTGATTGCTTTCCATATTCCTTCACTCATATTAGCTACGATTTTACTCACTCCATTGATTTTTCTTTGATTAGGTCTTCTTCACTAACTCGCTTTGACTATTTTGGTGGAGAGTAACAAAGTCACATGGTTACTACTCTCAATCGTTTGAATCGTCTGATCTCAAATCAAACGTTTTAATTAATTACAACATCAAACTACATGAATTTCTACAAGATCAGATCCAAATCCCGAAAGTAAGTCATCGTGGTTGTTTTATTTTCTTTTTTATGAAATCAATATTAATCTTGTTATTGACTTAACTTTATCACATCAATTTTACCAAGCATCATGATCATTGTCGTTATCGTAAATACACAATGTAATACAACTGTAAAAAGTTGTAAGAAGTTATACACGCAATCAACTTTAATGATTCTCACAAAAGCTCAAAGTTTTTGTGAAACTTGATTCCCAATAATCACTTAGATCATGCATCGAAAATATCAATGACCATCGATCAAAATGGAACGGTAAAAAATCACATTAATTTTACCAGGCATCATTATCATTGTCGTTATCGTAAATACACAATGTAGTACAACAGTAAAAAGTTGTAAGAAGTTCAACACGCAATCAACTTTAATGATTCTCGCAAAAGCTCACGGTTTATGCGAAACTTGATTCCCTATAATCACCCAAATCACGCATCGAAAATATCACTGACCATCAATCAAATCAAACATTGTAATTAATTACAGCGTCAAACTACATGGATTTCTACAGGATCAGATCCAAATCCCGAAAGTAAGTCATCGTTGTTATTTTATTTTCTTTTCGATGAAATCAGTATTAATCTTGTTATTGACTTAACTTTATCACATCAATTTTATCAAGCATCATGATCATTGTCGTTATGGTAAATACACAATGTAGTACAACGGTAAAAAGTCTAACACGCAATCAACTTTAATAATTCTCGCAAAAGCTTTCGGGTTTTGTGAAACTTGATTCCCTATAATCACTTAGATCATGCATCGAAAATATCAATGAACATCATCAAAATGGAACGGTAAAAAATCACATTAATTTTATTGGGCATCATTATCATTGTCGTTATCGTAAATTCACAATGTAGTACAAGTGTAAAAAGTTGTAAGAAGTTTAACACGCAATCAACCTTAATGATTCTCGCAAAAGCTCACGACTTCTACGAAATTTGATTCCCTTTAATCACCTAAATCACGCATCGGAAATATCACCGACCATCAATCAAAATTGAACCGTTAAAAAAACAAATTATAATTTTTTACGTTATAATTCAAAATATCAAACTTAAATATGTACCGTATGATCTCAATCGAACGATCATTGTTTATATAATATTATAAATAAAAGTAAAACTGCTCCCTCCCTTTCTTTGTACTGCATACATTCTGTTGCTTCGTCTTCAGTGTTGTGCTGGCGACCCTCTCTCTCATTTTCTGCTCCACCATCTCCCTCTCTCACATACACACACTCACTCACTCACATAGTTCTCTCTCTCTCTCTCTCTTAACTTCCTCTCTTCATCACTCGCTTTTACACATTCACAAGGTACGAACCCAAAAAACTTTCATGATCATAACAAAAAAAATTCATCTTTTTTCGTCAAGTTTCAAAATTTGCATGTTCTTCCACAGTTTTTTGTACTATTAATCAAAACCCATTTCACCATTTTTGAAAATTTCATGTATTTTTTTTTTCATCTTCATGTTTTCATCTTGTTACTGAACCATGAGTTCTCGAAAGTTATGATCTTTTGTTACTTTTTCAAGTTTCTATAATCTTTAAAGGCTTAAACTTTGTTACAGTGTTCCTTTGTTTCTTGGTTTTTGAAATGTGGTCCTTGATCATTTTTTCTGTTTTAGAAAAATCATTCCTTGTAGGCTTTTTTAGTAGCATTGCCATTTTTGGCTAAAAGTTTGGTTTTTTTTTTATTTATTAACTTTGTAATATAATGGTATAAACGCGTTTTGAATAAGTGCTTAAGTAGTGAGAGTGTGTATTCAGATTTCAGTTTCACAAACACATTTGTGTGAAAAAAGAAAGAGAAATCATAATCTGTTTTTTCAAACCTAGATTTTTCTATGTTTTTTAGTTTTTGGTTAAGATGAGGCATAATAGGAATCTTGATAAGTTAGGTTTGTCTGTGCTTTCAGTTTTATGTATAGATTGTGAATGAAATACTAACTTTTTTTTCTTCTTGTTATGTTAGGATGGGGAAATGGAAGATGACAAATTTTGGTTCTTCAAGTGCGAATCAATATCACTCTCCAAATCCATCATTCGGCAGAAATTTGACTCAGGATCAACTAGGAGGTGTTGTATTTGGGACCAAGAACTGTACTATTAAAGAGTGTTTAACCAAACAACTCTTTGGTAAGTCATTTTCAGTAGCATTCGTGTTTTTCGTTAATATGAATCTAAGAACACTAACATTACAATTTACAAAGCATTATGAAGTTAGATATTTACTTTAACATGATTACATGATGCTTGGACTTTGTTTTTTATGCCACAAAATTATCAGTGTTGGTAACGAAGTTTTTATATTTTAGTGATTTTGCTGAGGGTTTTGAAATCTAACTCATGGAATTTGTATCTGTTTCAACAGGCCTGCCTTCCATCCACTTCTCCTATGTTAAGAATATTCGATCTGGGTTGCCTCTTTTTCTGTTTAACTACAGTGATAGGACGCTTCATGGAATTTTTGAGGCGGCTGGTCAGGGAAGAATGTCAATAGACCGTTATGCATGGACTGATGATGGTTCGCAAGCGACACCGTTTCCGGCCCAGGTAAAACTTTCTTGTTCTTGCTTTGTATAATTGATGGTGTTATTCAAGAGAATTGTGGATTATTAATCATGAAAAGGAACTTGTGTTTATATGTTTCTGTTTTTAATGTTCAAGGTGCAAACCCTAGTTCGAGTGCATTGCCGGCCTTTGACAGAAGATAGATTCAGACCTGCCATTGCTGACAACTATTATGTTCATAACCATTTTTGGTTTGAGCTCGACCATGCACAAACAAACCGATTGATTGCCTTAATGACACCCTTGGAAATTCCCCGTGCTATTTTTATCCCACAAAATACAGCAATTGCTCCTGCTTATTCTGTCCCACAGAATACTAATCAAGCAGATGTATCCCGATCTCTTCCATGGCATGATCCTTCTTGGAAAGATAAAGCATTTAAGAGACCAGAATCAGAGTCACAAGAGCACCGTTCTACCCACTCGAGTATGAAATCATTTTCCAACGAAAGTGATCTGTTAGATGAATGCTTTCAGCCATTGGATACCCATTCAATTGATAGGGAGGAAGCTCCACATGATGAGAAGGACGGATGGATGAAACTAAAGGAATTGGTTGTTGCTCAAGAAAATGAAAAATTTTCTTGGGAAAACCATGCAAGCGGTACTCATGCAACTGAGAATTGGCCTGAAGGAAGAAATGAGGATTGGCCTGAAGGAAGGAATGAGAATTGGACCGAAGGAAGGAACGAGAATTGGCCGCCCTTAGGAAAGAATTCAGAGGAGAAGGAGGAAAATCCTAGTCCTCCATTCGAGGAGGAGAGTCCTAGTTCTCCATCCGAGAAGGAGGAGAATTCTAGCTCTCCGTTGGAGGAGAATCCTAGTTCTTCATCTGAGAAGGAGGAGAATATCAGTTCTCCATTAGAGCATCAACGCGACATAGCTCAGGTGATTGGGAATGTTTGCTAACTGTTGTTATATATGTAATATATTAACTTTTATACAAATAACTAACTTGTAATGTATCTATATTCTATAGTTGGTGCGAGAGATCAAAGAACTGATGGATTTCAAAAAAACTCACGCTGAAAGGAGTAGCTACCTGGAGCAGAAACTGGTAATCTAGAATTTATCATTTTTTTAGGGGTGGTAATCTAGAATTTATCATATTTGTCAATCATTTTTTTGACCATATCATATTTTGTATATTACTGGCATGTGTGCATTAAATTGTATAAGTTCATCCCAGAAATTATCAAAGATATGAAACTTCTCCATCTAACCATATTTTTAGATTTATCTAAGTAATTATTCATGTACTAGTTTCAAACTTCTGCTTATGTTTGAAGTGCGTAAAGATTCAGATCACTTTCGCGTATACTTGTTACCAGTGTGCGTGCTTTAAATTGTACAAGCTCATCACAGAAATTGTCAAAGGATATGAAACTTCTCTAGCTAGCCATATTTTTTTATTTGTGTTGAGTAATTATATCTGTACTGGTTTCAAGTTTCTGCTTATGTTTGAAATTTGCAAAGATTCAGATCACTTGCAAGTAGGCTTGTTACTCATTTCACCCTGTTTCCTGATTCACAAGGTTCTGCAGTGTTTGCACTCTGCAGTTTGAAATAAATAAAACAAGATCCAAATCCTAGAGTTCCTTACTCTTAATTTTGATGATGCACAGTTCAAAGTAACTTTTTAATATAACAAAGGTCTTTAGTGGTATTACATGGCTTCATAAGTTAATAAAAACTAAGAAGTACATTGAATAATGGATAAGGAGCTTGTGTTGGTTATTTGATGAGTTCAATTGGTAAGTCCAAGAAGTGTAAATGACTTTGATTAATTGCAGGTTGGAGATATTTTAAAATGATAATTATCTTAGTGAAAGTGCACTTTGTATCTTTAATTGTACACGTTTTGTATTTTTCATATCATACGTGATAACGCCTTTTCCCATATTACTAATGGCATGTTTTTTTCCCGTTCAGAGAGAGGCAGAACTGGAGATCCAGCTTCTAAAAGATCGCTGTACCCTGTTGGAATCTACACATAATACTCCTTTAACACATGTTGAGGAGACAATAATAAGCCCATCTGCTGAGGAGACAATAATAAGTCCATCCGCTGAGGAGACAATAATAAGTCCATCTGCTGAGCTTCTTTTAGATGCCAAAGATTCATTGTATTTAATAGGCGGCTGTGATGGAGAAGCATCGTTAGCTGCGATGGACATTTATTGTCCTTCTCTAAATGCTATCAAATCTTTGAAGCCTATGAACCATAGTCGTTCATATGCTTCACTCGTAGAGTTTAATGGTGAGATTTATGTTTTTGGTGGTGGACATGATCGTGTTTGGTATGACACAGGTATGAGATCTTACTGTGGTTTTCAAATTATTAATTTTTTCACAATGAGATGAAATTTCCGTCAACCATTTCTGTCTTATGTCTGTGCAGTTGAATCGTACAATCCAATTCTTGACAGCTGGACCTTGCGTCCCTCTCTGAACCAGAAGAAAGGAAGCTTATCTGGCGCTGCTTTGGACGGGAAAATATTTGCTGTTGGTGGTGGCAACGGAGTCGAATGCTTCTCAGATGTTGAGATGTTTGATTCAGACATTGGGCGGTGGATCCCCACACGTTCAATGCTAGAGAAGGTAAAGTAGGTCTTTCAAATGGTAAATATTTATGTCCTGATTGAGATTTGAGAGGTATAATTATCAATAACTGGTTACAACAGGAGAGTTCATGTGATTTTTTAGGCTTATGCTGCTTATGATGCCAACTGGATTAATTGTATAACATGCTGTTTCTTCCATTTTCATTTTATTCCTCTTTTTTTTCTTTCCTTTTCAAGAAATGACATGTAGGTAGGTCTATGATGTTATGGGAAATTTTGTATATGCTTGCATCAAGTATCACAATCAAGCTTAGTACTTTTAATACTTTCGTGTGCGAGTCACATCTAGGGTGTGAACTCATAGCTCTGCCTAACTGAGAAGTCTCTTCTTCTTACATTATGGAATAAATAAATTAATCATTTTGATCATTTCTTTGAAAAGCATACAAAATTGTTGAAGTTATTGCTTGAATGCTCTTCACATTTGCAGAGATTTGCCCTTGCTGCCGTGGAACTTAACGGTGCAATTTATGCTACTGGTGGATTTGATGGGAAGAACTATCTAAAGTAAGATATATAACTTGATTTCCGTTCAACTGTTTCATATCTACAGTTAAAAAATTTGTCATGTAAACACGGTTGATCTAGAAATTGTTAGGAAATAGAATACTAGATATTAGAGTAATTAAAGTAGTTACGAGTTGTTAGAGAAGTTAGTTTGTTATTTGGATTAGTTAGAGAATATATCTATAAATAGGAGAACACCAAGGTTAGAGAGTATCATTGAATATTGAATAGAGTAGCAACTTTATTGTGAAGGGGAAACCCTTGGAGGAAAGATTTCTCCCCTATTCCTTTCTATTTTCTTAATCAACGTGTTTTGTCTCAGGAATCCATTTCTTGGAAATGATTTTATTTTTTACTTTTATATAATAGATATATTTTATTTATATCTGTACTTGTACTAATATGACTGACTGTTCCAACATAATTGCAGTTCTGCCGAAAGATTTGATCCAAGGGAACATTCTTGGTTCAGAATGGCAAACATGAATACCAGACGGGGCTGTCACTCAATGGCCGCTTTAAATGAAAAATTGTGAGTTCAACATCTTTGGTTCTTCTTGATTGTCTTTAATTGTCATTTCATTGATGTAGTAGCATTAGCAATGAGGAATTGCACAAGTGTCCTTAGACTGTTTTGTAATGTGTAGTACTTAACTCTACGCATATCTATTTTTATTAGTATGAAATGTAAGTATTAAAATCCGATCCGAGAGGTTTTCACTAAAGGTCCATCTAATAAAATTTGGTTTTGTGCGGTTGTATTGGGTTGTGGTTTTTATTTGAATCGATTTGGATTTGAACACCCCTAACTCTAGCTGTTGTGACATGACTCTTTTTATTTGTTGCTATACTCATTTGGTAATTCTTAGAATTTGAGTTGAGTTAACTCAATTCGAAGAAACCGGCTTGCAAGGTGACATATGTCTCACTTTTTAACACGTTTTCAAGCCATATCTTATCCAATATGAGACTCAACATTGGATAAGATAGAGGGTCTCTCATCGGATCTTAGATGCATTATGATACCATCTAGAGTTTTGGTTGGGCTTAACTGAACTTCATAAAACCGGCTTTTAAGGTGAGAGATGCCTCCCATTTGTTAACACCGGGCTCTCTTCTGATTGAAGGCGTGTCCCGGTGTCCGACACTGACACTTGTGATTACATTGAATTATGTCATTTTCTCAAAATTTTATCCATGTGTCAGTGTCGTGTCCGGTGTCTGCGTCTGTGTCTGTGCTTCATAGACACCGGGTCATATCCAATGTTAGACTCTTGACAATATGCATTAACAAGGTAATCTTTTTAGCCTATTTGGGTTGGCCTAGTGGTATTGACTTGGGGACCTTGGAGTGTACTCCTCTTGACAATATGCATTAACAAGGTAAACTTCCCGCACCTGTAATGTTCTGTTCTTGGTCGAAACATGCTTCACTAAACTTCTTCATTCACCGGATAGGTATGCATTAGGTGGCTTTGATGGAGTCACAATGGTTCCAAGTGTTGAAGTATTTGATCCTCGTCTTGGAAAATGGACGGTGGAGGAAACAACAATGAATCATCCTAGGGGGTATTTTGCTGCTGCAGTCATCAAAGATTCTATCTATGTGATTGGTGGTGTTAATGGTGGTGAAGATATTGTAGATACTGTAAGTAAATATATTGACCTTAGTCTTTTGCCTTTGGCTATACACTTGATATTAATATCACATTCATATATGCACACAGGTTGAGAGTTATAAGGAAGGTCAAGGATGGAAGGAAATTTACACATCAGAAAATGTCAAAAGGTGTTTCATATCAGCCGTTGCCTGCAGTCACGAGTGATGAAAAGTTGTTCCGTAGTCGCGGAAATGCTCCACCATGCTATTGCTTTTGTAAAGTCATAGGATCAAGATACTTTTGCATGAATCTGAATGCGCCATAACATTGCACTAATTTTGGGTTTACAGCGCCATTGCAGTTGGTTTCATAGAGCAACTGCTACTTTTTGTTAAGGCGTTTGTGTGTTTGATATGAAGTTGTACATATTATTGCTGAATGTAGGGTGGCCCTGAGGATGTGTACCTGCACAAGGTTCACATTTTTTCGGAGGCCGCATATACAATTAACAGAGTCATATTCTATATGAAAAAAAAATCTGACTCATTCAAATGCGCCGATTCACTTGTCTCACTCAAAATGTTGTTGAGAATATCAAATAATTGTTCACTCAAAATATGGATTATCTATATCATTCTTGAGCACAAATTGAAATTATAATAGACCTAGTTTTTACACATGACTTTGAAATAGAAGTTTCATTCATCAGAGTTGAGTATTCCGCTTTTTTTATGATTATTCAGCTTCCACTAATACAATAATTCATTTTTTTAAAATATAAATTTGCACCTTTTGAAATTAATCTCTTATCTATTGGTTTTCCTGAATTTATTTTCGTTAAAATAAAACATTTGTAGTTTGAGATATTGCTAGAGTGATATTGATAAATTTGCACAATCTCTCACTTGTTTATTCAAGGTTGTGTCAAACAATTAATGACATTATATGTTGTGTTCGTGTATGTTGTGTATGAGCATGCGAGTTCATCTTTACTCCATTTATGTTTCTTCCATTTACTTCTTTTCAATGCATAGATGTGACATGTGGAACAAACAAATTCAAGGTGCCGCCTCTTGAGTTTGTGTATGAATATTTACCATTGTTTGGCTATTGACAACTGAATATGCATCGACAATTGAACCAAATCCATTTCTCAAAAAACAAAAATTGTAAAACTTCACCAAATCCTATTGAATATGCTAGAGTTGTTGTTAATCGCAATATTAAGCTCAGTAACTAAATCCACTTTGATTGATTTCATCCTTAAATCTCTATTTCTTTCCGGAACTCATTCTATAATTTCTGTTTTTTAGAGTATATGGTTAACAACCAAATAATTGGACAATGAGCTCTATGAAAGACGAATTGTTTAGGCGAATCTAAGTTCGATTTCTGAATAAAATTTGTTTTGACTAGAGACTTTTTCCCTGAGAACTCCGGATTATCAAGACTCCATTCTCCTAAGAACTTGAAGATTAACAACAACAACAAAAATTAGATGATAAATACAAGTTGATTCAAAATTAATAATTGTAGTTGTTCATAATATTGTACTTAGTTCATAATATCGCAATTTATCGTTAAATTCTGTTAAACATTTTTTGTTACTTTGAAAATCTTCACAACCTTGGAGTTGAAGATTTGGATGTTGTATGTCTCTTTTTTGTCTTCTGTCAATGACCCCTTCTCGAATGCTCCTAAGAACTTTGACCTCTTTTTAACAATTTGATGATAAAAAAAGACCACATCATTTATAAAAAAACTTAAATGAAAAAAAAAGGCTGAACTACCATGGATAGGAGCATATAAAGAATGAAAAGTCTAGCTACCACTTTCTCCATCAACATTTCTTGGTTAGCCTATGTAATTATAATTTGTATTTTTTTTTCTCTTATAATTTTCATTAATTAGTTAAATTGTATTTCCTTTTACTTTGGTTATTTTTTTTTCTCTTATAATTTTCATTAATTAGTTAAATTGTATTTCCTTTTACTTTGGTTATATTGTTCTTTTCAAGCTCAAAATATTAATCCACACTTGCAACTTGTAAGACTATTAAATATAGTTAGAGTTTTGTTAAAGTTTGTTTACACTAGATAGAAGTTAGCTATGATTAGGTGGAATTTTGTTGTTAGTTTTTTTTTTAAGTGAAAAATTCACATTTTTAAGGTGAATAAGTAGAGAGTCTGAAGTTCGAACTCCGACCCCTACATATATTATGCAAAGTTTCTATGAACTGGGTTGAGTTTATGGAGACAATTTGTTATGTTAGCTAACTTAGATTATTCCATAAAAGTGTACCCTACCCTAATTATATCATATTCTTCATTCTATTATTTCCAAATAATTCATCTTTTTCTCAATTTATTTCTTAGTTAGAGATCAGTCATGCTTCTCAACACATGGATCACATTCCTAAAAAAAAAAAAAAAACACACATGTATCACACATCCTTTGAAAGAGCATGATTGTGGTCCATGTTGATCTCTAACTTACAATATATAGGTATTAAAAGAGCAAATTTTTACTTGCAAGGCTATAAAATTAACCTCATTGACATTGGAAAAATAAACTTGGTTTGCTTTTCCATCAAGAAAGACATATTGTACTAAATCATCATCCAAACTCATCCTCAACCACAGCTTACACTTGCTTATAATATTATGGCGTGTGATTTCACATGGTACACTAACTGGTAGTCCTGAAACAAAGGAAAAGGGATGTAGAGAATCATTGTTGGAAATGCTCAGTTCTGCCTTTAATTGTTTGATTGTTCCATGAAACACAAATTTCTTCAGGAAGAAGAGCTTGAGACATCTATCAAACTGAAGAGAACGCGGACCATTTGTTTCTAATAATTGCTCCCACACTTCTGCGAGTAGTTTAATTATCTGGAGATACAGTGATACTCCAAAGAGTCAAATTTCAAAGTTGCTAATTCCTCCTTCAAACACCCGCATCATTGAGATCATCACGGGAAAAGGATTATTAGAACAAAAGAGACACGATATTAGATGCATACATGCTAAAATAAAACGACGAAACAAACAGTTTATAAGCTTGCAGGACATCTTAAATTTCAAGCCCTCAAACCAAATATAAACACCAAATAACTAGAATCCCTGTATCATATATGCAATGTAAGCTTAGCACACAAAAATACATCTATAATACCGAAATTTTGTTGTTGTAAAGCATATTCGTGGGAACTTTCGTGTTAAAAATACATCTATACATTTCAGGGAACTTTGCAAGGATGTAGCTTGTAACTTCATAATCCTTTATTTGGTTCCATCATGATTTAGGATCCAATTTTGGAATCAATCTCTTCACCGATATCAAAAGTTCGAGTATCTCCTTGAACTAAAGGCAATTGTTAACATTTGGGGCAGAATCACTTGTAGATCTGCTTTTCTCACACATGTATGCCAAAAGAGTTATTCGATAGCGGAGCAAATATAAAAAATGATTATAAGTAAAGCTATTAATATGTTCCACTCTTTCTAAAGAGTCTAGCTATATCTGTTCAATTAGCATGAAAAATATTAAAGATTTCATGTAGTTAGTTTATACTATGAACAAGCGCACCTCTTCCAAAGTTTGTTTGACAATCAATCCTACGAATTTCTTGTTATTTCGACCAAGAAAAGTCGTAACCAACATAAGTTACCATCTGGTTATGTTGGCTACGACCCACACTATCCTAATAGTTGTCGTATCAATTACGCTATGATTTTCTAGGTGCCTTCGATGATCATCCAGATGGTAACTTATGTTGGTTACAACTCACACTAGCACAACTTAGAACTAATTTGACAACTAATGGGCTAGTATGCTAATTAAACATAACTGATACGACAACTAGCAAATCATAACGTTTGATTTCTATTTGATTTTAACACATAGTACAAAGCAATACCTACACATAACAGTCTAAATTTTCCAGAAGTCAGTCAATAGATGATTTGAACATTGCCAGATTTAGCTTCACTACTTTAAGTATTTTCCTTTCAGAACATCTTTCGGAACACAGTACTAAATACATCTCCATCACTCGAGTGCAAGTTATGTGACATATACAACATAATAACATTTAACAGTGAAAATACAACCGACGGAAATTCAGAAGGAAAAAAACATAAAAACAGAATGATAAACAAACTGCTCCTGCATCAAGGGTCTTAGTTTACATAGTAATAGCACATTGTATTACTAGTCTATTTTGCAGTATATATAAATACATAAAGTAGCAGCAGCACTAACATTGCGTACAATTTCACGTGTAACTTATATGATGGAGCAGTGGAATGAAGATTAACAATCTTTGGTGTTTTGTGCATGGTTCTTTTACAGAAGTGTGCTTATTATTAAGCTTAGAAACTAGAAACTAAAATAAACTGTTTCAATTATATCCATGAAATTTGCCTTACTTTATTTATTAAGAAACAAAGATTATAACTGCAGCAGCGGCTAACATTGCATCAGGATAGCCCAATTTCTTGGAACAGTAAGCTTTAAATTAACTGATTATGAAACCAATACAACCAGAAGAAGAATGGCATGCACAAGGATAGGCCAACGTATATGTTCCTTCCCGCGATCTCTAAATATGTTCACATCCAAAACAGCAGTTAACACTATGAAGAGAGAAAAAAAATGGCGACTTCATTTTGGCTATATAATCTGCCTATAATTTTACAGCATGTTGGATATTGAAACAAAACATAGAAAACTACTATCCTTAGACAGCAAATCAAGAGAAAATAACTGATACAAAAACCCTAAAGAAATTCAACGTCTTTTACTAAGGAATTTATTTTGCAACTCTAGCAATTGTTCGAGAGTTTCTAAAGACCATGTTTCCGCATTTTGAGCATAGACCTTTTGATTTAGAGAGTCGATTATTATGCTGACATTGCCAAACGCATATATTTCATGACCGTTGTGCATTCTACCAGATTTAGGTTTGAACAGTAAACCATGATCCTGAGCATAGGCTTCAATAAGTTCTTTCACCCTGATTTCATTCACACCATATGCATTGACAGCCGCCTGTTGTTGAGAAGAGGCTGCTGCTTTCTGCTGAACCTCAAATTTCCTCTGCTCACTTGCCCTAACATAGCTTATGTTCTCCTTCAAACAAGGTTGCACCACCTCCATACCTTCAACAGCCTGGTTCATCATACAAAGACCGCAATGGAGCTTGTATCGAATACTCTCATTTGCCAAAAGTTCTTTTGGAATAAGTTCTTTCCAGTCCAAATACCATTTTCTAACTTCACCAAAGTTAGGATTTGAGCACAACCAATGATACAAAACCGTAAGCCACTTGGTAAAGAAGATCTGCATTATGTCAACCATCAGATGAATTGGAATAGCCGAAGCCCAGTTCATCACCCAATAAAATTGATCAAGATTCTGACTTCTCGGGTTCACTTGGAAGTCCTCTCGCAAGACAACCTTCAGCTTTGGTACAATATAACGGTGCATAAGTTGTTGCCAACTATCAGAATCAAATAAATTCTTCCAAGGGGACAATATAGCATACGCAGAACCATCACTTGGGTGCCATGAGCCAAGAACATTGCTCAATTTGTAACGAACCATCTGGTAGATACCCTCCCTCTCCATCTTCTGCCCTAGCAGAGGTAACCATGGATGCACCCATGTGTGGATAGGAATTGTCTCGCGATGTGGTTCCCAAGTATCTACAGCACTTAATAGTTTTGGCATTACTATAGTGTCTAATATAGTAGCAAGAACTGAAGAAGGAAGCAATTTTTCCCATGAATCCAAAAACCGTAGCATCGGCTCAGGATCCCGTGCCTGCCAGGTATTTATACCAGATATTCTAACAGCTGGCAATACAACCTCTGAAACCAAGTGAGTATACGGTGATGATATGTCCGGTATATCAAAACAATCATCTCCTTGGAGCAATGTCTTCCACTCTGATACTAACTCCAAACCATGAGATGGATTTCGAAGAGGATCCCATCCTTGGAACACTCTGATAAACAAAGGCAGAGCGTACGAGCAAGCAACGCATGCCAACTTACACGACTTATAGTACTCAACATATCTTTTGTGCATGTGCCTAAAGTATTGAGCAAGGGAATCCAATGCTAATGCATTTTCATCTCGGATGTGATCCAGCATACTCGTTATGTTCCCATAATTATCCAGCTGCTTATTCTGAAATGCTGCCTCAGCTTCCAACTTCTCCTTTTCCCTTTTCAAGCTAAGTGTTACATCCCTCTCTTTCCGCAAATCTCTATCAATCACTCGGATCTCAGCCTCGCTCATCCGAACTGCTAGTGCTACGTTATGCTGAAGTTCAGGCATCGGGACATCTTTTTCCTTTGCTTTCTCCTCAGCATTCAAATCAGACAAATTCGTATACACTCGTGTCTGTGGTCCTCTCATATCATAAATCTTCTGAACAACCTCGGACTCTTGTCCCTCGGCAGTTTCATACGCTTCCCCTTCTTTCTGCTTCTTCAACCGCTTTAACAACTTACGTCTTTTCTTTCTTCCAACTATAGGCTGCACGCCTTCTCCCGGATCACTCTTCTCCTCCGTCTCCAAAGCAGGCAACGGAGTTATAGTCTCGTTCGAATTGTTAAATCCAAGACCAGATTTTTTAGTCCTCGGTTTCGCCTCAATAGGATTTAATATACCTTGCTCATTCTTCCCAAGACCACCTCCTTTATAACCCATTTTCTCCATCAGCTTCATTACCATTCCGTTATAATTCTCGAATTTCCCAACATCCACTGATCCTTCTTGACCTAGACCCTGCTCCTGCTTATTGTCATTAAATTTATCCTCATTAGGCATGAAAGTTCCTGTAGAAACGAAATTTACCGGTTTAGTGAGGTCTTGTATCTTTAAAAAATCGTCGTGTTTTCTTCGCTTTCTACAAAATGAATCATCGGCTTTGGCATGATTCTCATCCATCTTCTAAAGGGTTAATACGATAACTTGTTGCACAAGAAAAGGGTTAAAAATGAAAAAATTGATTAAGATAATGAATATTGAAAGTGTACGGCGATATGGAAAAGTGAGAAAGGAAACGCAACGTGAAGAGCGACGGTAGCTGAAGCTTAACTAGGGTTGCGTGCGTAGTGGTTTTATTTTTTGAGAGAGTTATTAATTTTTTCTATTATATTTCGTTTTAATTCACGGATAAAATCTTAATTTTTTAAACAAATAATCTTTTTCCATAACAAACAATTGGTGTGCTCTCTCAACAAACTCCTCTGATTTTTTGCTCACACTTTATCTATCTATTATAACAATATATCAAACCACAGGATTGGTGGAAATATCTGCTTTCTTGTATGGGCATTCTTATGTAAATTAGTTCGTATGTCATTCTTATGATGTTACTGCGGTAACATTCTGACAGTGTAAATATTGGTTGGTGTTCCCTTCCCTTTTACGTCTTGTGTAGGGAAAGTCACCCTTGTTAATTTCAATCTCATTTTGATTTGTTAAAAAAAAACAATATATTAAACCATTTTAACGACATTATATTTACATTGTATGACATAGATTTGTGTTGATATTATTCATTTGTTATATTTAAATATCGATATTGAAACATCATTAATAAACTAATAAATATTTGTCCTTGTGAGCTTAGTCTCAGTTGGTAGGGTTCAAACCCCCGCCACAAAAAAAAAAACCAATAAATATTTGATTTAGATGCGGTTTAGATAGGTTTTATGCTATCTCATCTGATTAGATTTAATGTGATTTAATTTGAATTAGTTTTTGGATATCTTAAAACAAATTATTCCAATCATATCGTTATGTTTTCTTATTTTAATTGTCCTTCATGGTAATTTTGTAATAAAAAATTCAATTTTATGGCGTCAAAAATCACTTTTTTTTAATTGTGGAAAGCTTTTTAGTTAATATATATTTTCATTTTGTCTTGTTAAAAAAACTTTTGCTTTTCTAAAAATACCTATAAAAAATAATTTTTAAATAATTGTCTGAAAAATGTGTATAAATTATATACAAAATTTAAAAATTATTCAAATTTAAAAGGGTAATGTTTTATTGTTTTTTTCTTTCAAAAGGTCTTATGAAATTATTCATTTTTAGGAGTGTGTTCGTTTCAAATTAACTTTGTAGATTCCAAAGAATAAAATTATAGAAATATATATTTTTATGTTTGTTACAAGTTTTTTAAAAGCCAAATAGATAATGAGGTCATTTAAATTTTAAATTTATATCATATTAATCTTTTACTTCTTTTTTTACTCCCTCCGGTCTCAAATATAAGAAAAGATTTCTTTTTGAGGTTCACTTCAATGAACCTCAAAAAGAAATCTTTTTTCTTATATTTGAGACCGGAGGAAGTAAGTCTTTAGTAGTCTACACGATAATCCATTTCCATCCGGCTCCGATAAAGAGTGCTAACATGGTGTGTAGATGTGGCATCCCAGTTAGCAAATGCTATGCTTTTTTTCACAGTTAATTTTTATTAAAAAAAATGTCTCAATGTTCAACAAAAAAATAAAAATAATAAAACAATCAACCATCACACAAAATCATGCTATTGGAGATTGAATAATGAGTAAAAGGGAGTTTTATAATGAGAGCGTCTCCTATCCACCCTCCATGCGAGTCGTTCCTCAACTCTTACTCTTCACCATTCAATTCTCACACCACACCGGAGAAAGATATCGGTTTGATATGCAGCGTGAGAAAATCATCAATATACTGCATCAAGTTCGGAGATTGTGTCACAAAGCTTCATCAAAATCGATTTCACATTTTCAGGTTGAATTGATGAAAGATTAAGAGGATTTTCCGGGTTTTAATTTTGTCCGAAGATGATGAATATGAAAAGTTGACAACTAGGATACCCATGGAAGAATGATGGGTAATTTACCTCAACCAATGGACATTCACCTTTTTAGAGAGTATCAATGAACTATCTTGACCCCACCAATAAATTGCTCATTTTGATTGGTTGGTGGGTAAATTACCCACCATTTCTCAAAGGTAATCTAGAAAAAAAAACCATACGAAAATGATGAAGAATATTGATACTTTTTGTTTTTTGATTTTTTTAATAAAAAAATTAATTTAGGCTACAAGTCAGCAAATTATTTTGATTATTTTAATCAAAAAACAAATAGTATCTGAACTCAGGAATCAAATTGTTTCATCCAGGAATAGAAGGAAGATTCTCCTTTGTCCTGGTTTTAAAAAGCTACAGTTGTTCTGTGTATTTGAACAACATATTTTAAAGATCAAGTGTGTACATGGTAAATACTATTACTTTTTTAAGGGACAACCTGTTTAGATTTTAAAAAATAAAATAAGAAAACTCCAGAAAATATCAAGCAAATTTGTACTGAATCTAAAATTTTGGAGTTAGTTTTGTTATATCTTACTACTTTGTTTTCCTTGTTTCCATGAAGTAACAAAATAATTAACATTTCCTCAACAATATCTAAACAGGAGTTATTTCAATCTAATGCAAAATTTACAATGTAGACCACTGCGTGCAAGAGCTAGTTTTCACCATCCAAGCTAAAAAATTAATCTTTATTAACAATAGAAAAATAAACTTGTTTTTCTTTACAAAGTGGTACTAATTCATATTTTGGTCCTCCATACCTTTGGACTGGACAAACATTTTCAAACAAACATTCTAAGCCAATACAAACCTTCAATGTAAAAGAATTAGCTTTTGGTGTTCTGTAAAATGGGGCAACAAAAACAAAATTTCTTGCATCTCCAGAGCCTACTAAATTGTCCAAATCAAGAAAGACATATTGTACTAAACCATCATCCAAACTCATCCTCAACCACAACTTACATTTGCTTATAATATTATGGAGTGTGATTTCACATGATATACTAACCGGTAGTCCTGAAACAAAGGGAAAAGGATGTAGAGAATCATTATTGGAAATGCTTAGTTCTGCCTTTAATTGTCTGATTGTTCCATGAAACACAAACTTCTTCAGGGAGAATAGCTCGAGACATCTATCAAACTGAAGTGGACTGCAGGAAGCTCCATTGATGGAGGTGGTTTGACATTCATGTAATAACTTACCAAGTTCCACCACAAAATTGGTTGATGAATCTGACCTTTCTTTAAGGATAGATTCGACGCACGAATATATTGAAGTCAACCTCTTGAATGTAATATTGACACAAATGGTTTCAACTTTACATAGCCTGAGGACATAAGTCACTAATATAAGTTCCAAGATATTCAATTCTTCTTCTACAGAAAAACCTACAAACTTACTCATCAACTCTTTAACCCTCCTATCAAGCTTTCGTAGTTTGAATTCAAATTCTCCCATTCCATTAGAATACGAACGTTTTCCTGGTAACAAGTGCTCCCACACTTCTACAAGTAATTTTATTATCCGGAGATACAGTAATGTAAATGCCAAAGCATCATCAGAACCCAAAGAGTCAAATTTAAGAGTTGCTAATTCATCCTTCAAACACCTGCAACATTATTGATTGGAAAAGAAGAGAGCCAATATTAGATGCATATATGCTAATTAAACAACCAAAGGACCAGTTTATAAGCTTTCAGAACATTTTAAATTTCAAGTCCTCAAACCAAGCATAGACACTAAATAACAAGAATCTCTGCATCATATATGCAATGTATCCTTGGTACACAAATATAATCTCTATAATGCCAAAATTGTGTACTGTAAGCAAATTCCAGACATCAGATATATAACTTGTATGCAAATGCAACATATACAAAAATAACAAATATTGGATGCAGCAAATCGAAGTAAATGTCAAGGCACAAACGTTACTAAAGCAATACTATAATTGATTACCTTAAAGACCTTAACACTTCATTTGTAAGACCTGTCTCTGTCATTTGCCACATATCTGGGAACTTTGCAAGGATGTAGTTTACAAATGTTGTAACTTCACTATCCTCTGATTGATGTTGTTCTACCTGATAGTTGGCTACCTCTTTTTGTTCCTTCATGATTTCTGATCCAATTGTGGAATTAATCGCGCCATTGCTAGCACAATTTGGAGTATCACCTTCAATTAAAGGCAATTGTTGATCCCCTTCCCCGTGGTTAATATTTGGGGTAGAATCACTTGGAGGTCTGCTTTTCTCACATAGGTATGCCAAAAGCGCATCCCTATCCATGATATCACTAAAAGCGCAATAAATTCTACCCAGCAATGTAACTGCATAAGAAAACATTACTGGTGGTACACTGCCTACATCTTCATTAAATAGAGGAGCAGATATAGAAATGATTAAGAGTGCAGCTATCCTTGCACTCTTAAATTCAACATTTCCATCAAAAGCTGCTTCTACCTGTAAGAGTAACATAAAAAATTAATCCGTGCAACTCTTCCTAAAGACTAGCTATTAGCTACATTTGTTTCATTGGAATGTGAAATATTCAAATATCATATGTGGTTATATCATACTCTAAACAAGCGCACCTCTTCGAAAGTTTCTTTGACGATTGAGCCTAAAAATTTCTTGTGATTTCGACCAAGATGAGAGCAAACGGAAAATACATCAGCTTCATCCTGAAGTGTAGTAGTTGTAGTATTAGACAGGTGAGACATAACAGTTACAAATCACAAAAAAAGTGGTTGTATTTAGTATCAAGGCTCTATTATTTCAAAAGACAGTAAAATTAAGAAGCACATAATTGACAAAACGAAAACAATATGTCATATGAAATGAAGAAAAAGGGATATGACCGATAATTTCCCTATGACTTCTCTTTTGTAAAAGCAAAAATTCTTTTAACTGATTCTGCTACGGGACCATTCCCTCTTTCACTTTACTTTTTCTCTTTCAATAGTTAAACCAACAAAATGGTAATGACCAAACAAAAAATTGTTATTTTCACCATAACAGTTTTATCTAGTAAGGTTCACATTCATTTTGTAGGTTAAACCCCACTTGTATCTTGAAATTTTAAAATTTAACATGAGATTTTACATGTCTTTTGACGAAATAAAAGACAATTGGAAAATAGTACAAAGCAATACCTGCACATAACAGTCTAAATTTTCCAGAAGTCTGCCAATAGCTGATTTGAACATTGCCAGATTATTTAGTTTCACTATTCTAAGTATTTTCCTTTCAGCACATCTTACTTCCCTACTGTTGTCCAGTAGAGCACCAAGAAACTGCAAAATGAATGAAACATTAGCACAATATCAGTAACAAATTGCCACTTAGATAAAGAAGAAGACAATGTCATTATTACAGGAATCAGCAAGAGAAAATTTCATCTGTTTGGCAAAATAAATACATACTACAATTTAATAGATTAAGAATTCCACTTTGAAAAGCCCACTCAATGCTCATAAACAGTCTCAATAATATCCAAACAACCCTTTCATGCTGCTGTTTTCACCAAGTTCTATTTATGAAAAAAGATTTTATATTAAATTTAGGGTCATCCAAGTCATTTTTTAGTTGAAGAATAAAGTCTACAACTAAGTCAAATTTATTGTTTTTAGAAAAGACAAAATCCCTGGTATGACATTTGATTACCAGTGGCAACATCTCTTTTTCTTGTGAGTCTAATTCAAACTTCTCTCTTATTTTTGTTTACCATTCGTTCAATTTTCAATTAATCTCACAAATCATATTTTTTGGCTTCCATCAAGAACAATTTTCCCATGCATCCCACTAGTAATTCTTTACTTTCCAAAAGCAAGTCTTTCAACCCTAGTGATCTAGCATTCTACAAATCTAGTAAGAAAATTTATTCATCATATTGAAACCCAAACAGCTGTAAATAATCTAATCATCTTCCAGGAAAACAATAACACCACTAGCATAACTCGCTAAGCACAAAACCTCTAAATACAAAGACATGCCACCAAAAAAAGATCATCCCCCCACCACCCAAAAAAATTGTCCCACCACAGGAAACAAGATATATCTTCTAAATAAGAAAACAAGAACATAAGATGAGTGTAATCATTAAATCGCCATACATAGACGGGAATGATAATTTAACCAAAATCAATTAGGTGGATCTTGCAGACTAATGAAGGATCGAAAAGATACCATGTGCAAGTGCTTTTCCTGAAGCTTTAGACAGCCATTAATTGCCATATAATGCATGGTTTCTAAAGCTTGCAATCGAACCACCACTGAATCATCATTCAACATACCCATTAACAAGTCTAAGGCTTCACAAGCAAACTCAACAGAGAGGATTGTCAGTCTGTGGAAGGACTGACAGGCAGACTTCCGCACCTACGGGTAAAGCAGAAACATAGTGTAATTAATTTTCATATAATCAAATCAAACAATGATTTAGTCATGAAATCAAGGCAGATAGTTACAATCAACTTAAAGATGAACCTTTGTAAACAAAGAGCAATATATTGCTATGATGTATTCAAAAAATTACCTGAAAAAACTCATCCTCAAATCCATGAACTAGTGCGCCGGCAACACTATCAGCCAACATCGCAAATTGTTCAGAAGTGCTCTCATCCATAGTTTCCTTTTGCTTTCCATTTCCTGAAACTCTCTTTGATAAGCTTTGCAAAAGAAAATCCTTAGATACTATTTCCATCTTCGCAAGGCCATTAAAGGCTTCAACTCTAACCTTCATGCTCATATCTCTTGCCATAGAACAAAGCTACATGCACATGAAGTGAATATGTTATTATGCCATATTTGATATTAAGGTTATCAATCAACAACTGTTATAAATGCATGAAAACTCAAACAGATACTCAACAACAAAAAGTATTGACATGGATTCTACGAAACCATGTGCAGCTCACAATATAAAGAATATACCTTAGCAAATACTTCATTGCCCCAGTATGCCTTCATGTCTGCATTAGAAGCTGATAACATCATACCCCATGAAGTTACCTGAAATACAACAACTCACATCATTCAAACAATTACTCTACCATCAACTCTTCAAATACTGTTATGCTTACACAAGCAGCTCAAAATCAGAATATTAATCATTTACCATTGACTTAACTCAACAAGTATATAACTTTTAATGAAAATAACACCAACATAAATATCACTTGTTAAGCAAGGTTTTAAATTTTGATATCTTATATTGTGAAAAATTACAAATAAATACATGTGATGAGACTTTCTAAACCTTGATCGCAGTTTAGAATCACAGTTTAATACCTTGATGCTAAGTATATTTTCTAAGACCAAATCAAGATTTAGTATAAAAAGAAAAGGCATATTTTCAATGAAACCCACTGCGGAGAAAAAATTGTCAACAGAGAGAAAATCATCGGTTTGCTCAAACCTACCTAAAACTCTTCTCATTTAATGTTTATAAACTTTAAAACAAGAGATATGCTATATGCCACGAGACATATGCTTGCGAGTACTTCACGAAAAGCTATTTGTCAATTGCCATATGCCTTTTTTTTTTTACGTTCATGTGCCTTTCTTTAAAGTTTAGATAATAATAAATAATCCTTTCCTAAAGATATAACAAATATCATCTGAGGCACTTGATAGTTAATTCCAAAAATGGACAGGTGTTAAAGCACACACAACACTGAATGTTAGACAAGAGGTGGGAAGCTGGCATGAAGGGTTGTGTAAGAAGATACCAATGGGTGAAAAAAAAAACACAGGAAAGAAAAGAAAACACATAGAAAACGCAAGTGACCGTCAAATATAGTCAACCGCGATGCTTTCGTGAGAGTAATGTTCGCTAAATATAGTATTTTCCTTAAAACAATTTTTTGAATTTAAGAGTTATATTATGCCTATTATCTCCCATTCAACAGAAAGAAAAAAAGAAAAAGAAAAAAAAAATATATCCCTATTTAATAGTCATTAAGAAACATAATACAAAATTTTAAACTGACTTCTTTGAAGAGAATACGTCAGTTTCAACAATCAACAAGAAATTACATTTTAATCATTTGGTATATGTACACACTTTGGAGTCTAAAATGGTATAAATTATTTGGATAAACAACTTAATTAAGCATTTATGTATAAGCTAAGCTATTTCTACAACAAAAGACAAAATAAGGTCCAACTGCTTCCATACGCTATTAAGTTAAAAACGGCTTATTCGCATGTCATAAGTTGTTTTCATGAGGTTTGCCAAGGAGTTTCACTGGCAATAATAAGTATCAAATAAGTCAATTCAAATAGGTCTTTAACAAGCACTTATCCATAAATTATTATGCATACCTAGTGTGTGTTTGGCTTCATTTTTGAAAGCGCTAAAATTGATTCTAAAGATGTGAAATTGATTTTGACATTTATATTTGGTTGCACTCGAGTAGAATTGATTCTAACCTAAAGCTAAAAATCATCGCTTTTGATTCTAGAATTGATTTTTAGTTTTTACACTCTAATTTATCATTCAACTCACTTACAAATGAATGTCACTTAACCTACAACACACTTTTAGTCAAAATCAATTTTTGTCACCGCAAAATCAAACACAAACTTAAATACGTGAAAATCCTCTACACCTACACAAAATACATGAAAATGTTAAAAATTCAATCCAGGAAAGTGATCTTACAACACGAACTGCGGCGAGTCTAACATCATCTTCCATATCATTGAAAAGCTGAACAGCACGTTGATAACAACCATTGATCATACTAAAATCATTGAACTCACTACACTCACTCAAACGAACAAGTCCTTCCAACGAAGCAGCTCTAACATAAGGATAAGGATCATTCGTAAACCCTAACAACACGGTAAACAACAACACAGGTCGAACATTGAACGCTAAACCCACATTCCGTAACATCCATACCCGACCCGGAATGGATGGTCCGAAGCATAACGAGATGAATCGCTCATCATCGAGTTCGAAGGGTTTGGAGAAAGGAAGGTGTGAAAGGGAGGCGAGGGAATCGATGGTGATGGTGGTTGGGAGATGGGAGAGGGAAGGGTGGGAGAGGAGGGTGAGAATGTGGTGAGAGGGGTTTTGGGAATGGGTTAGGGTTTTGAGGATTTGGGAGAGGGTGGTTTTTGGGGTGGAGGGGTTTATGAGAAGAGAACGAATTGAAGATAGTTTGTGGAGACTGAGAGGTTGTGAGCAATCGGGTTCGGGTTCGGGTTCGGGAGTGTCGTCGGCCATTGCCGCCGGGAACAGAGTGAACGACGAAAATAAATAAAACCAGGTGTTGAAATGAAATTAGTTCAACTTTTAATTGATAGTTCCCGGGTTTTTTTTAATCAATTAAAAAAACATTGTTTAGTCGATATCAGCCGTGAAAAAATAATTCAACGGCTCTGATTTGTTTGGTTAGCATAAAATCTACTTATGTATATCTTGATGCATGTCAAAGTGGAGCTTTCATCCTATATGTTTAAGGATGTTACTTTACCTAATTACCTACAACATTTAGGTCAAACAATAATATTCCGTGTAAAATGAACTCATGAAAAAATTGGTCTATCATGGATCAATTTTTTCAATGGTAGATTATATGAATCCACTAAATCTTTCATAGTCTATAAACACTAAATCTAACTCATCTTCTCTATCACTTTTGTATCTGAAGTAGATAAAATAGTTACAACAAATTAAGTTTGAATTGTGACCCTTTAAAAATTATCCTGTAACTTAAAATTAATTCTCAAGTTGTTTACTTGGAATAGCTACGTTAGTGAAATGACTTCAGAACGTTCTGAAGTTCTTATGCAAAAACTGCTTAATGTGAAGAAGATTTCCTTCTTAGACTTGCTGGGTTTTGATGATAACAACACCACATCACAAAAAGAAGAAATGTCCATGGAGGCTCAAAGTTGAAGAATGAAGATAATGGGACTTAGCTTCATAGTTATATTTTTGTAAGTATGGTCCTTATCTTTGATTTGTCATTATTAACTTATGGAACAACTTAGTATGCTCAGAAAATAATTTCAAACATTTTTTCTAAGTTCCCATATGAAGCAATGCCTAAAAAACTTTTGAAAATAAATCACACACTCACAATGATTTTTTTTATGTGATTTAGAATGAAAGTATTTTTGCATGAAAAGGCATAATTGATTTTGGGATTGCATAAATATTTTTGTCATTAAAAATTTATTTCTCATTCTTGGACAAGATCAATTCTAATAAATTATTCATTGAATGTCAACGTCCTTTTTTTTTTACTAATCATGGCTATATTTATTTTGATAGCCATATGAATTGTTTTTATCAATTCATGTTACTGTTGGCCTTCATTGTTAGAAATTGTTAGTGCATGGCATTAGCATTTTTTTTTCAACGGCTAAATCTTAAACATGTTTTAAGAGGCAATCAGTAACAATGTTTTCAAGCCATGCAATCATACATTTTCATCAGTTTTTCTTTCCGTTGAAACTAACAGCTTTTTAATTCATACTCAACGGATATTTTCTAAAAATTGCAACGACTATTTTTGACAAAAATTGGCAGCAACTATTTCTTTTTTTGAAAAGTAGCATTGCTTCATAAACATCTTTTTAGCCTCTGTAAATTCAATTGAGAATCAAAACAAAAGACTTAACATTATTACTGCAACTTTCAATCTCAATTGTCATATTCAATATTACTTGATTTATCAAACTTTCATCATCCTGCTTTCAAAACTTTGTCCACATTTTTAACATTCATAATGAAGTTTTCTGAGTACTAAGTTCTTACTGTTAACGTGATATTGATCAAAGCATAACAACCATTATTCTTCAATTGCTTTTGTAAAAAGCTTCTCACCATTGTTGTTGAAATCATTGTAAAAGATAGTGGGGGTCCCATCTTGGTGTGTAGAGAAATATTGTTCGGGGGCCTTGGGATTAAGGTTGCTTTGTAACAAAGATTCTTTACATAGTGAAACCTTTCGCTGGGTGTGAAGGGAGTGGAGTACCCTGAGGTTTAGAGGAGAACCACTATAATTTTCTTGTATATTTTCTTCTTTCCTTACTCTTTTATTTTTCCGCATTCATACCTTCATCATTATTTACCGAAAAAATTATCAACAACGCTCAACTAAGAAAAATTAACCAATATTCCTAGAAACCTAATTCACCCCCCTTCTTAGGTTACAATCTGAACTTACACTTAATAAATGTGTTTGTGTGTGTAGTGTATACTGAAATTAAGAGCATAGGTAAGAGAGAAAGAACACACAAAGTTTTATAGTGGTTCACCCAATGTGGGGTAGTCCACTCCTCACAATCTTGTGAGAGTTTCCACTATGATGCTTGAGATAACCTCTTAAATCATGCACCTTACAATCTTTGTTCACCTGAACAATTACAACACTGTATTCTCTAAGCCTCAGTAGGCTTGCACCTTTTTGCTAAGTTACCCACTTAGACTTTTACAACATTTGCTCAAACTAACACTTTAGTACCCCTAAAGCTAGATGAGATTTGATTACAATTTGTATGGAGTTTGAATGATTGAAATCAGACAAGAGAAGAATGAAGGGAGAAATCATCTTTAACAAGATAAGAGAGAATTGGTTTACACTACAAGAGACAATTTGAAATCTCAGTGATGATCAATTCAGATGCTAAAGCTTCAAAACAATCTTAAGTTGTTTTTCTTGTATGCTTTGCAATGGTGCAAGTAATGCTGAGCCTTTGATCTCTATTTATAGAGTTTTTTGGGCTCTTGTAGCCATTGGAGGTGACCAAGGGTCTTTTGCCACGTGTTGAGCCCCACTAACTTTTACTTGAAAATCTGGGTGAACATTCTGACCATCAGAATGTTGTTTTGTTTTTTAGGATGAACATTAAAATATTGTTGTGTTCTTCATCAGAATGTTGATGTTCATCATGATCTTCATCTGGGTTCATCATTTATGAGTGTATGATGAGTTTCTGAGTTTATCCAATGTGTGCCTTATGATTTTTTGGACATTATTCATGTGTTGTGACTTTTGCACAAACATCATAAAGTTGTTGGATAAAGTTATTCCATATATGCATTGGATTGTGTGCATGAGAGAGAATAGTGGTTCTGCAATCTTCAGGCTCATGCTTTTGGGATATTTGCATGATACTGCGAAGGTGAGAAAAATACAAGAATGGAGGTTGAATTGTGTTAGCTTTTTCTTCTCCTAAAGCTGAATTCACTGATCAGAGTCTGATAGAGTTCAAAGTTTGATGCAATATTCAAAGTCTAAATGTAGCGGTAAGTAGAGAGGGAGAGGGAGAGAGAGAGAGAGAGAGAGAGAGAGAGAGAGAAGACACAAAGCAATTATACAGGTTCCTTCCACAATCCGGAAGTAGTCATGTCCCCCCTTGCACTTCCAAGGAAAGTTCGCTAAAATCAATATCTAATTACAATTGCTCAAGCACCAAAACAAGAGACTTCAAACTACTCAAGCACAAAAGCAAGAGGTTTCCTATGCTCAAACACAAACGTAAGAGACTTCATATGCTCAAGCACAAAAGCAAAAAACTTCTATTCAGACAGAACTACACAGAAAATTGTTTGAGGGTCGAACACTTTATATACTATCAGTGGTGTTCACAAATACAAATCAGATAAGACTCTTAAGAATCTAGAATTTCTAAGATATGAAAGTTGTTAAGAAACTCTAAGTGAACTTTGATGTGAAATAATTTCAGCAGAGTTTTGCCACTTGTAAAATTGTTGTGAGTCTCTTTTACAATCTTCAAGTCTTCACTCCTTTATATAGAGTTGTGAAAGAGACGTTGTTGATTGCCAGCACATCAAAATGACTCGTTATTGAAGCTTGATAATCATGAATGATATGTTGCTTGATTTGGTTATTGTCCTATGAGGGAACAATTTCAAATCCATTCTTTGTATAGAGAATAACCAGCATTGTCATAGTTGTTGTCTTGTACTATTGCAGACACTAGGAGTGGAGTAGTGGAGGTAGTAGTTGTACAATTGTACTATGTCCTTTTCATGTGCTCTTTAGTGGATAAGCATCCAATGTCTTCTAATTCCTCTGAAATAGTTTTTGCTCCAGGCTTTCATTCCTTCTGCAATCATAAGCATTCTGTAACACCCCAATTTTTAATATTAGTTTATTAATATTATTATTAGATAATATTAGTATTAATGTTATTATTAGTATTGGTTATTAGGTAGTATTAATTTAAATATTCGTATTTATTGGAAGAATAGGTAAGGAGAAAGTAGATGGGTTGGTTAGTCGATTAAAGAGTGAGAGAAAATAATATTTTGAAAGAAAATAGAGTTTCTTAGAGAAAATAAGAAATTAGAGTGCGAACGGGGATTAGTAAAATTGGGTAGAAAAGAGGTGTAGTTAGTAAGATGAGTAGTGCTTTAACGATTTAACTAGAGGGGGGTGTGAATAGTAAGACGGTGTAGTTACAGAAAATAATAGTAACAAATTCGAGAGGTGCAAATAGTAATTTGAAAAGATTGAAGAAAGAGAGAAATAAAGCGGCAAAAGAAAAACTAGGGTTGTGGAGAGAAGAGGCAATGAGGCATAGCGAGAAGAACCTTGAGAGAGATTTAACCGTAGGAAATCATCAATTCGGCAAACTAGAGGTAAGAGAGGAGTCTCTATTCACTATAAGGGTTGTATAAATATATGTGTAGCGAAGGGTTTATGTTTTTCTTCCTTGTTTTCATGATTTTTTTTAATTGAATTCATGTTAAATTTGTGCTCTTATTTGATCTTGTGATTTTGGTTATGTTTTTATCTCTGAATTCGTGCTAAATTTGTGATCTAATTGTAGTTATATTGTGTTTTAGAATATAAAAGCAAAAGTTAATTAATTTCCATCGATAAGAATTATTCACTGTGTCGTAACCTTTCACTGTTGTTGCCCCTACCTTGATTTTATTTGTGGATTGCTATTATTAACATTGATGTTGTGTTATTATATACACACACGTATATATAAACTACTGCTTCTGCCATTTAATTAAGTTGCTTTGCGTGGCTAATTCCTAAAGATTATATGATATTGCCGTGTCCTATTGTTATTCCTCATTCCAATTCAATTTAATTTCTTGCTGCAAGTAGTATTTCAATCCAAATACCTTACTGTTGCTGTACAAGTCCATTATCATAGAGAATTGCTATTGCTATGCACATTGTTGTTGTTCCTTCTGATTGAATTCAATTTTCTTGTTAAAGGCGTGTTTTGCTTCCCACCATGAATTAAATTTGGACTAAGACATTATTAGTTTTAGGCAATATTAATTTCTTTCCAAAAAATTAATTGATTTAATTTGACCAAATAGATAGTCATGATATCATATGTATTTGGCATCTTGTCATACATTGGAAAACCTTCATTTTGTTCCTTTTTAGGTCCCCGAATGAAAACCAAAGTCTTGTAGTATAATAACTAATGAAAACCAAAGAATAATTATTTGGCAATGATTAATGTGTTATTTAACGAAGTGTGCATAATAAAATATTTGATGATGTGTTATATAAAGATGTGTTATTTGATGATGTGTAATTTAAAGATGTGTTATATAAAGATGTGATATTTGATGATGATGCTATTTAAAGATGTGTTATATAAAGATTTGCTATTTGAAGATGTGTTATATAAAGATGTGATATTTGACGATGATGCTATTTAAAGATGTGTATTTGTCGAGTCATTTAAAGATGTGCATTTGTTGAGTCATTACATGGTCAGTCCGATTTAAAGATGTGATTTAAAGTTGGGGGATTAATCAGTAACATAACTCTGATATCCAAAATCGGTACCACATGCATATAGAGTCGAGTTAGAGACATTGCATATATAACTGTAGGTCTATTTGAAGATATGTAATTAAAAGATGTGATATTCAATGATGTGCTTCTATATGATTATGTGGGAATGATTTGTATTTTAGTAATGTCTACTTGATATTCTTAAATGTTGTTGTTGCTTATTTGTTATTATAAGATGTTGATTGATGCCTGTTTGACTTTTATTAAATGAAATTTTATATTTAAATGTGAATATTATCTGACTGTGAAGTATACATGTCTAAATGTAATTGTTGTGTTCTTTTATCTGGATCTATACATGTGTTTATGCATCTCTTTAGTAGCAGTGAGTCTCTGAGGATGGCTTTGAAGCCTACTCATTTACCTAAAGCTTTTGGGAGTCTTTACTGAGTCGATGCTCTGATCTGTGACATTAGGGATTGGAGATTTATTTTATTTTAGATTAATTTTAGAAATCTTTTGAATTTCAGTTTGATGTTGATGCAAATGATGTGACAGTTACTTTGATGTTTTGAAAAATGTATTCCGCTGCGACGTTTTTAATTTAAATGAAGTATTAGATGTGTGACACCCTTGCTTGCTCAATTATTTATTGTATTTTTATTAGAAAATAGTATGTGGGGATTAGGGTGTTACACATTCAACACATAACTAACTTCAGCTTCCAGTCTTCAGCTTCTGATGAACTCCAGCTTCTGATGGTTCTACAGACTCTGATGACGTCAGCTTATGGTAGACAGCTTCTGATGTCTTTAGACTCTGTCTTCTTCAGACTCTATCTTGCAACATAAGCTTTTGTTTTGTAAAATTTCATTGCTCTCATTTGTTCGTCCAAAACCTATGCTTGAATAAAGACATTTAACTTTTTGTCTATGGTCCTGCACATTTGAACAAATATTAGCATATCCAATTGACATTTTTAATACCTTGTTATCATCAAAACTTAAAGGTGATAATTTTAAACACATTTTGTTCCAACATATTGTACAATACCATATCTCATATGTGTCCACCTTTGATTGATCAGGACAAGATCTTCATTTTTGCTTTGCTTTTTAACTTTTCACCTATTGTACTGTTCACAATATAAAGCATGTGTAGAGCTGAACATTCTGATCATCAGAATGTTCCATTTGTAAGACTTGTATTTGATGCAATCAATCCTAATAGTGAAAACATAACTCAAGTGCAGTGATTGCAACATCTAGGTTGATATTCTCATTGGAATATTCCTAGTACTTCACATGTTCATAGTCTTAAATGAACATTGAATTTCTTTTTAGCCATTAACCTTGCAAATGTCTTTATTGCTTGATTGATCCATGCAAAGGTACTTTCCTGGACATTTATTCATGTCACGTATGACTTGCATGTTCTTGATAATGTTCTTGAGTTTCTTGGCTTGTGTAAGACTGACCTTCTGAACTCTGCTTGAACATTCTAATCAACTCACTGAGCAACATTCTGAACTAACTTTCTGAACTCGAAGTTAGTTCATAAAACCAAATATCCTTTGATTTCTTGAATCTTGGTATAATTTAAACCTTGTTTCTGTCTTAGTAAAAACACTCAAGAGCACAAGTTTAATACCAAGAAATTAATCAAAGTTCATTAATTCCTTAATCATCAAGGTTTATTATCTTTAAAATTAATTAGGGATTTTTTCTCATCTATATCTTCCAGACCTCCTCACTCAGATAAACAATGTCTTAATAAACTTGTTGGATTTCAAAAAACTTACAATCCTATTACATCTTACCAAGATTTTAAAAGTCTTAATTTACTTAATCAAATAATGAACAAGATTTGATAAAATAATTTAAAAAAACTCAAATACTTTGAAATTTTAAATATAGATGTGATGTGATGTGATGTTATGTGTAACTATGGTGTCTAGATTGGTGGCATTTAGGGTGGGAATGGGTAAGAATTTTCTAACATGGAAAGTTAATTCTAACCATTTGATCAATTGTCTTATTGTGTACTGTCAATACTAGATTATTTTTCCATAATCTTCCACCGTTGTCTCTCTCATTCAATGGTCATTTTGCATTCGATCTTCAACTCATAAAATTAAAAATTCAACAATTACATAAATAAAAAACTCTTCATCACCTATAATCCAGAAACCAAATTAAAACTAAACAACTCAAATTAACAAAATCAAATCTTGGAAAAGGAAATATGTTTGGAAAATGGAAAAGAAATTAGATTTGAAAAATGAAACCAGCTAATGATACTGGGAAGTTCTTAATCTAGAAATAACATCACATAAAGCATATTCTTGAAAATTCTTTCAAACCAATCACTACAAAATTTCTCAATTCTGAAAATCTAAAACAACTCAAAGAATTCGTCATTTAATTGAGAGGCGTTCACAACTCTTCGCTATTACCATTTGCTTATCTAATATTCGTTGCCCTCTTTTTAATATGCTTGTTGTTAATCTCTGAGGTCTATGATTATGTTGTTCTTATGATTTCTTTAAGAATTTGCATCATAGTATAAATAAATATACTTCTAATAAAGAAATATGTTAATCACTTAGAACAAAAAGAAAGCAACAAACTAAAAAAAGCCCTTACCTATTTTACATTTTTTCATATATGATTATAAAAATATTTAGATCTAAATTTTTAAATTTTAGATCTAAGTTTGCTCAAAGCTTCCATTGATGATTAAGGAGAAGTCATTTTGAAGAGATGAAGCTTGCTCAAATTTTATTTAGATCCAGAGAGAGATGGGCTGTAGAGGTAGGTGGGAGGAAGATGAGAAAAGTTTGGAATGAGAAACCATTAGAATCAGATGTGGGAGAGCATGATAAGATTTAATAGAAGTGTACAATCTAACCGTTGATCTTGTGTTTCCCATGGTGGGAAAATCTTTTCCATCCCCACTCTAAATGTCACCGTCTAGATTTAACACAATACTCACAACGCAAGGTTGTGTTGTTTGCGGTAAAGGGTTGAATCTTTTTTTTTTTTTATGGATCTTTGTTATCTTTTTGGCACATGTTTGGTAATGGTAGAGTTTCTTTGAGTTTTGGATTTTCTCATTGTAAAAAAACATGATGAAACTTGCTTCAGTCATGGAAATCGTGTTTCAATGATATGGAGAAGTTGTGGCAGGGATTGGGAGGTTGGATTTGAAGCAGAGCCAACTATAATTAAAAAAATTGGAATATGGTATAATTTTGACTTTGGTTTCTTTGGGAGTTGGGATTGTGAATGGAGACTTTTTATGTTCTTACTTCAAAGCTATGTGATTATTAGTATTAAGCTTTCAAACCCATTGAAAAAGAAAGGATTTGCAGTCTCAAGAGGGAACTTGCTATGAGAGAGTTAAAGTTGATAGGTTATATTTAGTGTGGATAGACCATGATAACAATTGATAGATGATTTAATTTAAAAGTGAAAAAAAAATTGGTCCATCTTAGACCAAAACTAAGAGTCTAGGCTAAATGTCACCCAAACAACAAATATACATCTTTCAACATGATGATACATTCCCCTGTTGAAAAGTGTGTGTCTCAAGTCTTCATCGTTCAACTAGAGCAGTTATGAAACTTCTATCTATTCTATATTCTATTATTTCACGGACATGAAGAAACCCGACTTGTTATAAGTATGTTGTTGTAAATTCACTCGATCCTGCGTACTAACAATATTTTATTTTTGCAACATACTAACAAAATCAAAAACAATATAAAACATCAATCAGTATAAATTAAATAAAACTTAGACATGGTTAAAAAAGTCCCAAGAAAATGTGGGTTGTGTTGGCTCACTGACTAATTGTCCTTATGTTTTCTACCAGTACCAATCTCATTGTATTTTATGGATATTGTACCATCATTGATTTTTTAATATTGTTAACTATTAAATTGTTTTTTAGTATTATTTATAACTAAAATGATTAAAATTATTGATATATGAGGCAAAATAAATACAAAAGTAATTTAACAGGAAAAAAATATAACATTAAAACTAACATAAAGATTGACTTATATAAACCAACATAACATAACATAATGATCGAGACTCCACGTTAATATACAACCGCATCAGTCTTTCTCCATCTAATTCGAACCGAAACATGTCTTCTACATTAATGTCATTATCAATAAGCTTTAAATCTAACGCATGTGGCCTTTTTTGTTTTCATCTTTCAACAAGGGATGAAAATAATAATAAGGCTTATGGGTTACAGTGGACAGTTGTAATTAAAATCAACATAGTAGAACCAAATTGACTTACAGAGGTACATGTAAGGGATCAATACGTACAATTTAGAAGTTATAATACCAAAATAAAACACATAAATTAATTAAGGGAGAAATGTACGATTTAACAATAATTGTGATTTATTTATTTATTTTAAATAGATTAAGATATAATGATAGAATATGTATCAATATTTACCGAGTTAATATTTCATTTGAGCACCTCTTGGAAAAAAAATATTTCATTTGAGCAATGAGTGGTATGCGCATGACACTGTCACATGTTTCAATCTATAGAATTTGGAAGCTACTAATGTGTTTGGGGGCTATGGAATTCTTGATGTTTTGGGGCTATGAATGATATACTTTAACTTGATTGAAGTTTTATGAAGATAATAACATCTTAAAACCAACGCCATAAATCCTACATACGGTAAATTTGTACCACATTGAAGGGTACACTAATGATAATGATAGAGAGGTTCAGTTAATTTTGGACGATAAGAAAGAATTTCAAATATAGTGTCAATGTAGTTTTTCATCTTTTAGCTAAAATCATATTACCTACTGTATGAATTGAATAATGTTTTTCTCGTATTATTTCATCTAATTTTATTGCTCAAAGATATTTATGTATAGAAAATTAAGTTTCTCTACATGATAAAGTTAGAAAAATAAGAATTTGTAATGTATAATTTCAAACTAAGTAAATAGTCGTGTAAACTTTAGTTACAATTTTTTTTCTCTTTCAACTGAGACTTTGAATAATGAGCAAAATTCAGGGTCTTAGTATATTTGTGTGGATGCCTACGATTCATACAAATAGCAAGTCCACCAATGAAATTCTTCTCAAAAGTGTTTTAATTAAAAGAAGTAATTATTGATTAGAGTTTGAAATTAATAGTTATTATTTATTGAAAATTGGTTTTTTTTTGTTACAATTTATAATTGAAATATACTTTCTCCGTATTTTAATATGTCATTTTAGAAGAAAAAAATTGTGATAAATTATAAGTAACTTTAAAATAATGTTTATTTTTATATCATACATGTTACATTCTTAAAAAAAATCATACCTTTTTTACAATTTACGACACTCTCTTCTCGCAATTCTATTAATTTCTCTTTCATATATCTTTAATGATAGATAATTTTGTAAAACGCTCTTAATTTCCCTTTTCCTTATGAAATTAACTATATTTGTTTAATATATGTGAAAGTAGCTAACAATGAAACATGAAGTGAATATATACTACTCCACTTGTTTCTAAATACATGTCATGATCAACTATTTTACACATGTCCTTAGAAAAACTTTTTCACACATGTCAATAACTTTGACCATTAATATAGTTAATTAACTATGATAAAAATATATAATTTAATATTTTGAAAATATTTATTCACATAAATCAAACAAAATCTCACATGCTAATATTCGTATTTATATGTAAGTTAAACATATGGTGAAAGTAAGTTATATAAATAATGCAACTTATAAAAATGCGACAAGTATTTACGAACAAAGTGAGTAGTACTCAGTTTGTAAAATTAATGTTATTTACACTTTTCAATGTATGTTAATTTTTGGTCAAAAAATATAGGTTTAATTATCTTTTCTCAATCTTACTATCTAATAAATATTAAAGGGTGTAATTGTTTTAAAATACGGGAGGAAGATACTACTTCCTCGCAGTGGTTTTCCTTAGTACGGTTGGGATGGACCTAGAGGCAAATATATAAAAGGCACCAAATGGTTTTGGTAATATATATATATATATATATATATATATATATATATATATATATATCATAGTAGTATATGTTTATAGCTAGATGAGTAATAATTTTTATAATTGTGCGCTCATAAAATATCTTTTATTTACGAATTATAGTAAAAGAAGAAAGAATCAAAAGAAAATAGAAAAGAATGGATGAACACAAATGAAAGAACAACTAAATCATTAATAATTTTGATGTTTCTCATCTAATTTCAAAGTGGTAAATAATGTAATCTATCCGCTCAAAAATAATAATAATGTAATTCATAATTTGTACTTAACATAATATAGTTTACAAAATTTTATGCATTATTTATAAAAAAAAATAATTATTTGATAGACAATGGATACATAATACATAAATATAAGAGGAGCTAAAATTTATAACCACTTTATATTTTTAACATATATAACATTTATTCTCGCATGACATGCATGATTCAAAAAGTCATATTTAATACATGAAGAATGAGTGAGATGTGCATGATTTGAAAAATATATTGGTGATTTGTGCATGTGTTGGCAGTGGTGTTTGTGTTTGAAATTGATGAATGTAGGAGTCATGTTTAGTACTTGAAAAATGAGAGAGACATGTATACTTTTCAAGATTTATTGGTGATTCATGCATATATATGATTTTGTTGTTTATGATTGAAATGTACAAATTCAAGAGTCATGTTTATTTCATGAAAATTGGAAAAAATGAGTTGTGTCGGATTTATATAATATTCATAATCGATTTTTTTTAATTTAAAATTAATGACATATTAATTTTATTTTAAACTTTTCTTTAATTAATAAAATAATATTCACTAATGTATGATATGTTTTTAGAACATTTACCTTTGTTAATTGATTTGAGCAGATTGTGAATCAATTCATAACAACATTAAATGTTGTAATGACTAATTATTTAGTAGGATCTAAGTTGTTTATTTTTTAATTTATTTTAGATCAACAAAAGGAATAAATTTAATTGTTTATTGAGATTTGGATATGGTTAATTTTGGGAAGAATAGTTGGTAATGTTTCTTACGTCGTGAGTTGTTTTTTTTATTACATGTCGTCACACTAATGTTATTATACATTAATAATTTTTGTTGTAAATTTTCAACATAACTTTTTTGAACATCTGTTGGTACCTTAAGCTTGTTGTTCAAGTACCACCATTGTGCACAAATGAAAAAAAATATAATAATAAGAGGGAGCATCCTTTTATTAGTTTGTACATGACAACAAAAATCTCAGGATCGACTGTGATCCTTCAGTTTTGTAAGTGTTGTTGTTGGCCACTTCATAATGTCAATGCAAAATTTTAACAACTAATATCTATAATTATCCATCACAAAAAATTTAAAATTTGATATTTTAGAAATACTCATCGAGACGAATTGAACATTTTATATGCTAACATTTGACTTTATATATTAATTAAAAACTATGCTCAAAATAGATTATGCAAATAGTATACATTATCAAACGACAACGCTTAAAAAGGAACTCATAAAGTAGTACTCATTCCATTTAAATGAGTGTGAGTTCAAAAGAAAAAAATGTTATTTACATTTTTTAATGTAGGTTTATTTCCTTTTTCTCAATTTTTCCCTCAAATAGATAGTCTACACTATTTTCAAAATGTTATACTCAATTTATATTTATGATGATGATAAATATACCAATAGTAAATAAAATTAGTTTATAAAAAGTGTAATGCTTTTTTCCGATATCATTGCATTTCTTAAATATTTTGTAAATTTTTAAACGACACTCATTCTAATTTTGGTTAAAAAAATTGACACTCATTTTAAAATAAGTGGATATGTAGTTTGACCACTTATAAAAGAAATTTGTCCGAAAATGAATTACACCCCATTCAGTTTTCAACATAATATTAATTACTTTTATTTAAATGTTTAATTTAGGAGTCTTGCTAACTTGTGTCATAATAAACATGTTAAAGTATCTAACAATAATAATATTATATTAAAAAGAGTTATGTAAACCGGTGCCATTGGGGCACTGGTTAAGGAAACCACAAAAAAGAAAGTTTTAAATTAAAAGAAATACTTTTTAAGTTTCTAATGAGTTACTGCACAAGTTTCAATGTGATGTTACTATATTTGCTTCCTTAACCAGTGTCCCAAGGGCACCGGTTAACATTACGCTATTAAAAAATAATAATATTTTAACTTTTAAAACATTAAATGAACAATTTTTAAGACGAGTTTCTCTCTCTTTTAAGACGAATTTCTCTCTATTAAGGAGCGTGTATTGGATTAGGATTTTAAAGGACAATTTTTGTTTGAAAAAGTCTTGAGGATTTTAAAAGACTTTGCAGGATTTTGATGACTTTGAAGATTTTAAAAGATTATTAAGGATTTCAATGGATTTAATTTATAAGATTTTAAAGGATTTGAAATGATTTTATGGATTTCAAGAGATTTCAACAGATTTTATGAATTTTAAGAAATAATTGAAAAAAATATCA
>Ga0228710_1000972_pt1 | contig 41001 bp, 30 predicted proteins | sample MedpolnodulmetaG_FD_177995 | JGI IMG/M metagenome (GOLD analysis project Ga0228710, IMG submission 177995) | Root nodule microbial communities from Medicago polymorpha collected in Santa Monica, California, United States - pink nodules | ecosystem: Host-associated > Plants > Roots > Nodule... | reverse complement strand
AGGCAAAGACACTCAAAAATTCAACCGTTAATGGTGCTCTAACATTACAAAATTGTACTTATATAGCTTTCATGACGTTTAAAGACGATGATGTGATAAGAGTCTCATCTAAGATATGTTTAAAAATGAGTTTATAAATAATCGAGTTAGATCAAATCCAAATTCTAATATCAACCAAGAATTATTCTTTATAATCACTTTTTTCTGGAATTATTCAGAATGAAACTAATGTAATTATGAGTTACAGACTTCTTTTATGATATTCCCACTGAAAATTGATTCAAGTGTACTTGTGAGGATTCAAGCGTCCTATATTACAGTGTCTTTTACATACATAAATATCATAGTTGATATGACATTACAAACTAATGTCTATAGTTTTCTTTGAAACAATTCCCTTTTCATAGTTGGTCATGTGTCCTTCCTTTCTTTTGCTTTTTTCCTTTGTATATTTGTTAAGATGATAATGCTACATCTTAACACTTAATAATTGAAGCCTAATTTAGAAATTTCAGAATCAAGTTTTTTATATGTTTTCTTACACTAGTTAAGCTTGACACAAACAATGACCATCTAAGGGAATCTAATTTTGGCCTTTTATGTTTTCTTTCATCATTAAATTCTCTTTTATCATATACTAGTACCATTTAATTCTCTTTTATCATATAGTAGTATATCATTTTGCTTCTTTTCTCTCATACAACATGTGATTGTACCACGGTTAGTTCAACCTTTTCCTTCCTTCTTTTTTACATTGTTTCATTTTTTCCTTTACTTTTCTTAAATATTTTTTTTTATTAATTCTTCGTTATCCAGATCAGCCGTGGTTAAATCAATTGAACCATGATTCAAATGGGTCATCACTTAGATCTTTTTTTTTTTTGAAGAAGCTAAATTTGTCCACCTATAAATTGGCACTTGGGAGAATCGAACTTGAGACCTCGAGGAGGAGCACACTCCCAAGTCCCAAGCCAATACTTATTTTAGTTAAGTTAAATTTGCCCACCTATAAATTGGCACTTCTAATTTTTAAAATTGAAATTGTCACAAAATGCTTATGTTAGTTCTGAAGCATTAGCTGACATATGAAGTTGTCATGGAAAATGTTAGGTAAGCTTCCAAGACTAAATAATAATAGTATAAAGCTAGACTATTGTTGATTATATGAAGTCTAAAACCATGTAAGATTGCAAATTATATGATCTAATATCTTACAATGCTAGGAGTAAAGTAACCATTTCCTTTTCCTTTCATGAGGGTAGCAGCCTTTTTTGCTTGCAAACTCATTTTTATTTTGATTGAGACAATGGTGAATTGACACAAACAAAGTGTTGGACCCAAGCAACTCAGGCTGCATGTATGATTGTATGTACTGTTGGTTTGCAAAAACACATGTTAGCAACAAAAAAAAAATTGACATTTGATGTATATGTAAAAGCTTTCTGAGATTATTCATTTAACTCACACTGTGTTGGAATCAAATCCTTGACAAGAAAGGATAGGATAACTTGCATGTCTGCCTACAAATGATAAAAAAAAAAAACCTAGCTTGGAAGTGGTACGGAACCATTAACATCATAGTGGAGACTAAAAAAGAAAAATAAAACAACTTTTAGTTCTTGAGATAAAATAATTAAGACAATAATTTTTACTTGAGCTATCGTTAGAAAAGAGATGTTTGATCTCTTACAATAACAACTAAATTATATATCTTTTTAATTATTGTCAATGATTAAGTTTACAATTTTTTAATCATTGGTATAGATCTAAATATCCATTTTCTAGTGGTTGTTTATGTAGAGAGTAAGTTAAGTTACTCCGGTTTTTTCTTCGCAGGGACTAAAAACTACTATTTATTTTTGTTAGAGAAAAAATAAATTTCATAGTTTTTCTCAAAATCTAAAATGGGCCTTCATTATTAACATTATGGAGAAGTCTAGTCAGCTACAAATTTGTTTTATTATTATTTTCCTTACATGAATTTGTTTAAACTAATGAGCTCAATTCTTGAACTAAATGTCCTTTGTGTGCTTTAACATGAGGCCTTAATAAGTTCTTCTGAATGATGGATATCGGGCGTTTTTTTAGCTTTTTTTAAAATAGATTTTTACAATGTAATATCTTTTTGCTAAAAAAATTTCAATAAAGAATTTTTAAGAAAAGTTTCGAATGAAAAATCTGCTTGAATAGTTTATTTTAAAATATTATTCTAAGTATTTCATCATTTTGTTATAATTTCTTTTGGATACTAAAATTTTGAAAAAATGTCTAAAAAAAAACTATTTCAAATAGTTTTTCATAAAAATCATTTTTGAAAGATGTCACTTTGAAAAAATATGTGATTTTTACTATGTAAAATCTCTAACAATGAGTACTTAAGTTAGTGAATGTCAAAATCTCATTTTTAACTTATATTAAATGAGTTTGAAATAATTTTTACTATTTTTGAATAAATTTCTAAAATATCCATTTTTAAAAATAAAATAAAAACTATTTTTTTTAAATCTGAAACAAATGGGCCAATAATATATATTGTAGTGGACTTGAAAACAAAAAGAATCTATAAATAAAATATAGGTATATTTTTTACAAAGGGTAGTAAAGCTTTTAGTTACTAAGATAATATAATGTCATTATACTATATTTTGTGTTTAAATGTCTAATTAATGTTGCTAATTTTTAAAAATGTGTGCATTCTTATCTTCTTTTTCTTGGTACAAATACAACGTGTATTCATATCTTTAATTCACTGTTAAACTATAATACTTTTGATGTCCATTTATTTTAAGAAATGGTGTGTATCTCTACTAACATATCTGTTTATTTTTTTAAGAAGGGTTTTTCTATCATGTGTAAATTTGCACATGTTAAGAAGTTTAAAATAGAAATTTTGTATTGAAACTTGTACATTTAATATTAAAATAAAACTTTTGAATAAATAATTGTTGTTTTCCAAGAAAAAGTTACTACTATTAGTTGTTTTAACATGTGCAATGTTGCACATGTTAGACAAACCCTTTTAAGAAATAAAGAAGATTATGATTTTAACAACAATAAAATGAGGATTCTCTAATTGCCCATCCAAAAAATATAATAATCTTGTATACATATATCTTGTAGGAGTAGATCCACTAGAAAATCAAATATCACAATTATGGCAAGTTCCTACTAAAACAAGAGTCTATGATTTATGTGAAAAATTAATGTAGGCGATAGAGTTCAAGGAAACATCAAAATATACAATATTGATATGGTTGGCAAAAAAGTGTAATAGGTTATAGGATAGTACTGAGTTGCTTTTGAGGTTCATTGCTTTTGTACTATTTTGTTTGCTGGGCAGAATTTGAATCAAAATCCTTTTTATGATAACCTTGCTTGTACAAAAGTAAAATAGGTAGGGATTCAAGAATTGGACCATTACCAATTCATCGTACCAACATGAGAATATCAAAGGATAACTCAAACATGGACCATTTATTTCCACTTACACTCCAATGCAAGTCACATCACCATGTGCCCTAAGTCTCCAAGGAAGTGTTCATATGAATATGACAATTGGGAGACACATACACACGTGTCTAGGGTTCATTAGTTGTTGTGTTACTATATGTTACATGTTAGGATTTTTCTTTTTGAAGGAAGATTCTTCTTTTTTAGTTATAAAAGAAAAATACTAACATTCATTCTTTCTAATTTTCTTAGTTGATTAAAATGCATATATAACTTACTAAATTTATATGGAAAGCACATTTTAGTGAGACCTATTTAAGTTTTAACAAATAAAAAAAATGTTCAAATATTGAATGTATTGTTAGCTCTCATATTAAAAAATGATAAAAAAAATTAAAAAAAAAACTAGTTTGAATGCTAGAATATTGAATATATTCTCGTATATAAAATGAAAGTGATTGATAAAAATAAAAATAAAAAGATAAAGGTGCTTACATGTCTCATTGTCTTAATGCTTTCTAAACTTTTCTCATTTAACTTCTTCAAAACATTGTTGAAAACATAAACGAACATATTGAAGGGAAATAAGCTCAGGAATTGATCCAGAGAGATATAAAGATTAGAGTGATAAGGAAATTACAAATTCAATTCTTCTATTATATATTTATTTTAGGGAGATGAGAGAGAGTGTAGAGAGAGAAACAGAGGGGGGGCTAGGGTCCACTGGGGCAAAAGAGAGAGGAGTTGATGGAGGTTAAGGGCGGGGCAAGGAGGTGGTGAAGGGGGTAACACCCTCAGTCAGAGTCTCAGATTGGGATTCAACCTCCTTCTTCTTCACCAAATTTCCAGAATCGGCAAATCGTTCTGATCTTTGGAAACTTTTTGCTAAGTTTGGGTATGTTGGTGAGGTTTTCCTTCCTAAGAAATTAGACAAGTGGGGGAGGAGGTTTGGCTTTGTGAAATACAAGGAGGTGCTTAATGTGGAAGCTTTGGCTGCTAGGTTGGAAAATGTTTGGTTTGATAATGTTAGATTGAAGGTTAACCTGGCCCGGTTTGGAAGGGAGGATAAGTTGCCGCCGGCGCAACTCCGGGAAGAAAGATTTGGTGGTGTTGATGCTCCTGTTATTCCCGGTATCTCCTTCAAAGCAGTGGTAACAAAGGAAAGCGGTGTGGTTCCAGTTAGAGGTTCTGATTCGGTGTGTTTGCAGATTAACCCAAGTGAAGATATGCTCAGGCTAATGGAATCTGGTTTTGTTGGTGAGCTTAGATGTGTAGAAGATCCAGTTCAGGTTCAGCAGCGGTTCATTATGGAGGGTATAGCCGACATAAAGATCACCAGAATGGGGGACTCTCTGGTTCTCTTGCTGGAATCGGAGGTCGGTGCAGTGGGTAGGGCGGCGAAGGCTCATGATATGTGGTGAAGAGGTATGTTTACATCTGTGAAGAAATGGTGCCCTCAATGTGTTGCTGTGAAAACAAGGTTTTGGTTGAAAGTTTATGGCATTTCACTGCATGTGTGGGATGAAAAGTTGTTCAAAGCAATAAGGACTTCCTTTGGGGAGTTTTTAGATTCTGATGAGGTCACCATAGGGAGGAGGAGGCTGGACTTTGCCAAAATACTTGTTCGAACTTCTAGGAGGGGGATGATAGATGAAGAAATCCTTATTAGGATTATGGGGGTTGTTCACAAACTTTGGGTGATTGAGGAGTTTGTTGGCGGCGGAGGGTGGCGGACGGAGGTGCATGGGGATGAAGATGATGTGCAGTCTATGGGGTCTAGGGAGGAGATGGTAGATGGTAGAGAGAGAGGATTTTCAGAGGAGGGAGAGGGAACCCCTATGTTGTACAATTTCGAACGCCTAGGGATGAAGGAAGTATGGCCTATAGTGAGGGTCCCTAATGAACAAAAGGAAGGGAGATGCGCTAGCTTTTTGTTTGACCAGAATAAAAGGCAGGTTTTGGATGATGTGGTTTTGAATAGACCTGTGGGGAGTGGACATGTGGATGCCCAACATACCACCTTTTGGGGGGAGTGCAGCGACGTGCAGCTTGATATGGATGGGAATTTTGGAGCTGGTCACCAAAAGGGGAGCAAGCCGTTGGCTTTGGTGGGACCGCCCTTCCCAAGTTTGCTGGATTTTCCTCCACTAAGGAAGGCGAATTCAAATGGGCCAAGGCCAGTTCTTTCCTTGAGCCCTTCTAAGTCTTTGGTGAATAAATATACTTTGAATGGGCCTAGTGTTGCTGCTGTGAGTGACTCTATTTTATTTACTAGTAAGGTGGACTCTGCTGTTAAAGGGGTTCACTTAGTAAATAGTCATATTAGATTCAAGGATGACTCCGATTGTTCAGATTTAAGCAACTCTATAGAAGATTTTGTGAATGAAGAAGAGAGGTTGCTGAAGCTAAAAAAGAAATTGAGACTTAGGAAGCAATCTGCAGGGTCGAAAGGGAGGAAGGGAGCTTTGGTAAATTCAGCTACACCTCCTCCTTCGGGTATTAATTTGATAACCCATGATAATATTGAAGTGATACCGGAGACTTAAGGTGTTGAGGTGAATGTGGAGGATTTGGCGGAGTCAAAGCTTGAAGCCATTAAACAACAAGTAGGTTTTTGCTTGTCGTCCTTTAATATTAGAGGACTAGGGGGTCGAGAAGAGGAGGATAAGGTAGTTGGTGAGACTTAATAAAGTTGACTTTTTAGCAATTCAAGAGACAAAATTAAAGGACATTTCTTCGAAATTATGTTACAATCTTTGGGGTAGCGATGATTGCCAATGGTTTTTTCATCCGTCGGAGGGGAATAGTTGTGGAATTCTCTCCTTGTGGAGGAAATCTTGTGCTAATGAGGTTTCCTACTTCAGAGGAGATGGCTATGTTGGTGTATGTTTTGAATGGGGAGTACATAGGCATAAGTGTATTGTCGTTAATGTCTATGCCAAGTGTGATTCCATGTCCAAACGAAGGTTGTGGGAGGCCATTTTGGAGGAACGTCATACTAGAGGGAATTGTGCTTGGTGTGTTCTTGGAGACTTTAAAGTGGTTGCTAATAGTGACGAGTATCGGGGTGCTCATGTTGAATCATCCTCGAACTAAGTGGTAGATATGAATTGGTTTAATAGGTTTGTGAGGGATATGGAGGTGGAAGATCTAAATGTGGTGGGTTGTCGGTTTACTTGGTTTCATCCTAATGGAATTTCAATGAGTAGAATTGATCGGGTTCTTTTGTCGGAGGAATGAATGAATGTGTGGGGAGAAGCCACTTTGTGGGTGCTACCTAGATATGTGTATGATCATTTTCTGCTAGTGTTGAGAGGTGGTGGGTGGGATTGGGGGCCAAAACCTTTCCGCTTTAATAACTTTTGGCTTTCCAATCCAAACTTTAAGGGGGTGGTGGAGGAGGAGTGGAGGAAGGAAAGTGCGAATGGGTGGATGAGTTTTGTGTTGAAAACAAAACTTAAAAACTTTAAGCTTAGGCTTAAAAAGTGGAATAGGGCAAAGTATGGCGGTATGGAAGAAAGGGTGGAGAGGTTGGTGGATGATATCAAGGAGTTGGATGAGAAGGATGAGGAGGTGGGGTTAGAGAAGGAGGAGATTGCTAGTAGGAAGTCTAAATTTTGTGACCTTTGGAAGATTCTTAGGGTTAGGGATGCGTCGATTGTCCAAAGATCTAGAGCTAGATGGATGAAGGAAGGGGATGCCAATTCTAAGTACTTCCACTCGTGCATCAAGAGGCGGTCTAGTTCTACTTCTATGAAGGCTTTAAAGGTGGGAGATGGGTGGGCAGTTTCTCCTTCGGATGTTCGGAAAGAGGTAGTGGATTATTTTACAAATCATGTCTCTTCTCAATTGCGTGATAGGTCAAAAGGGGATGGTGTACCTTTTCCATCTCTTTCCGACGAGGAGAATTATCGCTTGATTGTTCCCTTTACATTATTGGAAATAGAGGCGGTGGTCAAAGATAGTGATGGAGATAAGAGCCCAGGGCCGGATGGTTTCAATTTTGCGTTTATAAAGGAATTTTGGTACTTGATTAAAGATGAAGTTAGAATCATGTTTGATCAATTTCATGCAAACGGGACTTTGGCGAGAGGAATGTTGCCTTTTTTTTGTAACGTTAATTCCAAAGGTGTCCTCTCCTACGGAGCTAAAAGATTATAGGTCGATATCGTTGTTAGGGTGTCTTTATAAGTTGCTTGCGAAGGTTTTAGCAAGAAGAATGGCCAGAGTTATGAGTTCTATTATTTCATCTAATCAATCGAGGTTCCTCAAAGGTAGAAATTTGGTGGATGGAGTTATGTTTATCAATGAATTAGTGGATTATGCCAAAAAAGCAAAAAAAAACAATGTTTCATCCTTAAGGTTGATTCTGAAAAGGCCTATGATTCGGTGGATTGGGGTTTTTTGGTGTATATGTTGATGAGATTGGGGTTTTGTAACAAGTGGGTGGCTTGGATGAAAACTTGTGTTTGTGGCAGGAGTATGTCTATTCTTGTGAATGGAAGCCCCATGGAGGAGATTAATATTCAAAGGGGTCTTAAACAAGGGGATCCATTGGCTCCTTTTTTGTTTTTGGTGGTTGCAGAAGGTTTTAGTGGGTTGATGAGGAATGCGGTCAATGTTAACTTGTATGAGGGCTTTCATTTTGCCGGTAGTGAAGTGGAGGTTTCTCATCTTCAATATGCGGATGATACTTTTTGTATTGGTACTCCGTCGGTAGAGAATGTGTGGACAATTAAAGCTTTGCTTCAAGGCTTTGAGTTGGCTTCGGGATTGAAGATTAACTTTGCAAAGAGTTGTTTGATTGGAGTTAATGTTCAAACCGATTTTATGGATATGGCGTATAATTTCCTTCATTGTTCTCAAGGTTCCCTTCCTTTTAGATATTTGGGACTTCTGGTAGGTGCTAATCATCGGAAAAGTACAACTTGGCAACCGATGGTGGATCTTTTAGATCGAAGATTAAATTCTTGGGGCCATAAATATATAAGTTTTGGTGGTAGAATAGTTCTCCTTAATTTGGTGCTTAATTCTATTCCTATTTATTATCTATCTTTTATGAAGATGCCGGTAGTGGTGTGGAAGAAGCTTGTTAGATTGCAAAGAGAGTTCTTGTGGGGTGGAGTTGGAGGGGGGAAGAAGATTAATTGGGTAAAGTGAAAGTCTGTTTGCCAAAGGAAAGATAATGGTGGGTTGGGTGTGAGGGACATTAAGGTTGTTAATATTAGCCTCCTAGCTAAATGGAGATGGAGATTGTTGGTAGGAAGTAACACATTGTGGAAGGAGGTGTTAATAGCCAAATATGGCGATAACATTTCTAGGATGTTGGAGGGTGATTCTTATTTATGGCCTAGATTCTCATCGTCTTGGTGGAAGGATATTGTTAATCTTCATGGATTCGGTGGGAATCCATGGTTCAACTCGGAAGTGATAAGGCGTGTCTGAAATGGATTATCAACGAGTTTTTGGAATGACACTTGGATTGGAGACTCGCCTCTTAGAATTAAATATACGTGCCTTTTCTCTATTTCAAATCAAAAAGAGGAAAGTGTGGGGATGATGGGTGGCAATGGAGTAGAGTGGATCTTTAGTTCGAGGAGAAGATTATTTGTGTGGGAGGAACAATTGTTGGTTGACCTTAGAGAGGACCTTAGGGGTTTTCGGTTCATTGATGAAGAGGATGGATGGAGGTGGAGGTTGGAGGAGGATGGGTGCTTCTCGGTTAAATCTGCATATGAGAAATTGGAAGGTTTGTTGTTGGTTGATGATTTTTGGAGGGAAGAGGAGAAGCTAGTGTTTTCACTTGTTTGGAAAAGTCCGGCTCATTTGAAAGTGGTGGCGTTCTCCTGGAAGTTGTTGCTTGATCGTATCCCAACGAAGGTGAATCTTCATTATAGGAATGTCCTTCCCTCGGAGGCCGTAATGAGTTGTGTGTTGTGTGGTAACGAGGTGGAAACGTCGAATCATCTTTTTCTTCATTGCTCGGTGGCTTCAAGGGTTTGGATGGGAGTAATGAATTGGTTGGAGTATCCCTTTTTAATTCCACCAAACCTTTTTATTCATTGCCTTTGTTGGAATGGTTGGGAGAGGAACAAAAAGATTCGACGTGGGCTATGGCTCATTTGGCATGCCACTGTTTTGGAGCTTTGGAGAGCTAGGAATAACCATATTTTTAATGATCAAGTATCGCACGCAGAGGATATTGTGGAGGAAGTGAAGGTGCTATCTTGGCGTTGGTCGTTCAATAGGATCAAAATTCCGGTGTGTATGTTTTATGAGTGGTGTTGGAACCCAAAGGATTGCCTTAAGCGTGAGTACTTTGGCTAGTTTTCCTTTAGGGTCTGTGGGTTTGCTTGCCGAGGTCTATTTTGGTTTCGGTACTGCTGTTTTGGATGCACAAGAGCGCAGGTTTTAGTGGTTTCCTTCTATATGCTAATTTGGCAGTTGTGCTATTTGCTAATTTGGCATTTTGGTCGTTTGTTGTACTGGTTTTTGTGCGGATGGTGGTTTGGCAGCGAGCATCCCCTCTCCTTTTTTATCTCATTATTTTGGGTTTAGGTTTCATTTATATACGGGACGTGTTGTTGGGTTGGTGTTTCGCATATATTCGGCACCTTGTAATTGTTCCTTCTCTAGTTCGGTGTGTCGTACGCCGGCTAGATTTAATAATTTTGGCTGTTTCAAAAAAAAACTCCTATTATATAATATTTTTTTACGTTAGCCTTCAATTTTTAAGGGGAATGGTCCTGATAATCTGGAGTTTTGTCGATAGATAAATATAGTCTGGTAAAAAATTATTTCATCTAATAATCAAATTCAGGTCTATAACAAACCTAAATATTGCTAATGAATTTGTCAACCGAGTCTTTATGAAGTATTTAGCTCCGGTTTCTTATGTTTGATATTAGCATCATTATACATACAGCGAATATATGTGTAATTATAAGTAAAAGTGGGCCAAAAAAATTAATATATTTGGTCCATAATATGAACCAAATATATCAACTTTAACTTATTTTTGTTTATATCGAGCTCAATTATAATGATATCGTATTGGACATCGATGCTTTTGGAATTGTGAGTTTCACAAATATAAAAATAAGTATACAATATTAATTAAGGATATGTCATTGGATCTACCATAAATACCTTGTAAAATGAGGTATATTAGAACACAACGAAAGCATTCTATTTTTTAAATTCTTATTTTAAAGATCTTTTTGACACGTTTTTTATTGATTAAAAAACTTTTTACATTTTCGATAGAAAATAAATTTTATCACTTGATAAACAAAGAGAAGCTCACTCAAATCCTCTAAATTAGTTTGTTCTTGAGATGGACATTGAGTTTTAAAATAATCATGTGTAATATTCTAATTAGAAATGTAGGATCGATAAAAACCAGTGTCTTTTTCACTGTGACAATTAGATTTCTGCTTTTCCCCCAGCACAATTCGCTCCCACCCAGCTGAAAATACCATAATGCCCCTACGCTAATTCAGTCACGCTGGGTGACTTAAGTAGCGCTGCGGAGTTAAGTCATGCAGCGTGACTTAAGTCATTTAACAACAACACAGCAACATAACACTTCATATTTCTAACTTCTCAAAATATGACTTTTTCCCTTCCAAGTGCGATTTTCACCATTCTTGCGCCATTCAAAGCCAATGTCTCCCACAATATAAAATAAGTGATGATTATCCTACTTCATTACTTTTTTTTTTGTTGAAATTTTCGAATTTTATAACAAATTTAACATGTTTAGGTTTATATAAATTTTGCTTGCATGTTAGTTTTTATGATTGTTAGAGATAAATTAAGTTAGGAATAGTATATTAGATGTTGTTTAAAGTGAAATGTGGTAGTTTTTAGGGTTTTGAAATTGTTTTATTTGAAATTGATTGAAATATGGACTCTAGGTGTTTGTTATGTTTATGATGGAATTGGTTAGAAATATGTTTGTTAATGTTGATTATAGTTAGTTTCACTACAATGTGGTAGTTTACGGATTGAATTGACACTGTTGAAATATTAGTGTTGTTGTTGAATTGTTAGAAATGACACAATGTCCGTGTGAAAATGTGTCGTTGATATTTTGCTTTTTGAAATATTATGCAGATATGTCTCCGAGGAATACGTCTTAGAGACCGCCTGAGCTGCCTTAGGATAGGAGTGACAGATTTACGGCATGGAGGTCTGCCCCTACTGGTAGTTTACGGAGGGAGAAACAAGCATTACGCCGTCCTATGGCTGGTCGAGGGAGAAGTGGGGGAACGAAACTTTGTAGAGTTGATGCTGTTGGGGGATCAACGTCACAGACGGGTCCACCCCAGACGGGATTATCAGGTGTATGAGCAGGCGCAGAATCAGAAGTATCATTTTGAGGAGCCTCAGTCTCACCAGTATAAGTTTGATGCGTATCAGCAGCATCAGTTTGAGGATCAACATGAGCAGCCTCATATTGAGCAGGAGCAGCCTTATATTGAGGAGTCTCAGCAACATGATGGTGGGGGTCGTTTTCAGGGGGTGCCGAGGGCGGTGTACGAGGCCAAACCGGACGGCTATGCAGGGGGGCCTTCTGAGCTCACGCTTTTACCTCACTTTGATGGACATGTGGCATGCAGGATTTGGGTCGATGCCGATGTAAGTATATTTTAATGTTTATTTTATTTCTTTTACTATTTATACAACTTATTCTAATTATTATTTTACTTATTTAATGTTAGAATTAAAATTTATGTTAGAATATATTTAATGTTTATTTTACTTATTATTTATTCAACAGTGTTGCTTGTTGTTTTTTGTTTTTGTATTTCAGTTTCGAAAAAAACATAGGGTGAAAGGTATCTCGCACGTGAAGAAGCTGAGCCATAAAAACCTGACAATCCCTCAACCGTGTCAACAAAACCAATGGTTTTGGGATGAAATGAATATGTCCGATCTTACTCCCCTCCTGACTAGTGGGTACGAGAACATATCTCACAGGTTCGTTTGTGCGATGTCAGAGAGATGGCATGAGGAGACCAGCAACTTCCATCTACCTGTTGGGGAGATGACCATCACACTAGATGATGTGGCGTGTCTCCTTGGCATCCCCATCACTGGGAGGCTCCTTCATTATAGAGAGTTAACCTGTGAGGAGGGGCTAGAGATGATGCAAGTGGACCTACTTTTTACAGCGGAGGCTGCTGCTAAGGAGATGACAAAACAGGGTGCTGCTCGCGTCAGTTTTGGTGTACTGAAGAGGCGCTACGAGGAGCTCTTGAATAGGTGTAATCATCTACTTGAGATTGACACACAAGAGGAGCAAGACGAGCGAGCTCATGTTAGGTTGGCCTGTATTAAGGCGTTTCTGTTGCTCTTGTTTGGCTGGACCTTTTTTCCGTCAAGAACAGCAAAATCATTAATCTGATGTGGCTGCTTGCGCTGTAAGATATGGACGAGTTGGACAGTTGGTCATGAGGTGGAATGGGACTTGCTTTCCTATATGAGCAGCTATCTCTTACCTCCGACTCATTTGTGGCTCCTGTGGTGGTTACATGACCTTGCTTGTGGTAATATTTATTTTTCTTCTTTTTTACTTATTGGATCGTAAATGTATAGTTGTTTGTATAATACTTATGCTGATATAAATTTATTTATGTGTTTGCAAGGATGGACTTTGGCACACTTCACGAACATCATTCTGAGGATTGAAGATGAGGACTACAACCCTATTGTTTTCCCGCTTGTCAGTCAATGGAAACCTCCCAGGGGCTTTTCTAATCCTGGACACTACCGAGTTGCCATTGATTCGTTGGACCATTCTCATGTCACCTGGAGGTCGTACAAGAGACGACGACACATCACGCCCTTTCAGGACATATGCTGGTACTCCGGATGGATCATGGCCGACAGCGACAGGATGGTCTGTCACTTGCCAGAGCGGGTTCTTAGGCAGTACAGGTATGTCCATACTGTTCCTAGGGCTCCTACAGACATTGTACTTCTTGCAGCAGATGACGTGGCACAAGCCTTCATGGAGTTTGCTCTACGTGTCCTCAACTATCAGCAGAGGGGTCATCCGGTTCCAGATAACCAGTCGTGGGCTCATACTAAGGGGTACATGAGATGGTTCGTTAGAGTAACACATCCTATTGTGAACCCCCCTGCGGCTATTCCTGACTACGCAGCTGATGCCCCTCCTCGTCATGTCCCTCCTTACGAGGAGGTTATTGTTGAGCAGCTGTGGCCAGGCATCCTCTCGACCCATACCAAATCATCAGCAACATCAGAGCCAGAGTGGACGGGGCAATGGGGCATCCTGATGTGTTTCGTAATTCAGAGGAGGTTATGCGCTTGATGCAGGGCATATAGTCTGAGTGGAGCATGTTGGAGCAGATGCCGGCTCCGCAAAGAAGAGTAGGAGTCCACGAGATGGACCAGTATGACTTGTGTAGTTTTTTTTTATGACATTTTGTTAGATTTGGTTGTAATCCTATTACACTTACGCTTTTTGGCGTTTTTTATGACATTATTTGTTATTTTATTCCTATGTTTTATTCCGTTATTTTTCGTAATATAATTATGACTTTAATGCTTGATTGAATGATGAAAAATGTATGCAATTGACTGAATGAATGTATGCTTGAATGAATGTATGAAAGAAGGATTGAAAAATTAGGGAAAATAGAGGTCTCTGCGTCTTCTGGTTTTTTGCACAGACTGGGCGTGAGTTAACTCACGCATGTGCTAATGGTTGCGTGAGTTAACTCACGCAATTCTTTATACATGCATTACTTAAGTAGCGTAGCGTTAGTTAACTAACACATGGGCATTTTCGACAACACTGTAGGGCGCGAGTGTTGTATGCTAGGGCGCGAGTGTTGTATGATGGGGGAGAGCAGAAATCTGACAATTATCATATTTCGATAGCAAGAATGAAATTGAACACAACATATAGACTTTGGATCTTTCGAAAGATGATTGTTAAGGTCTTTCTATGCCACCAAAACAACTTACCATGCCCCAAATAAAAATCACAATGAAAGAAATACTAGAAAGGAAGAAACAAGGCATGTAAACTTATGAGCAAACCATCTTCATGGATTGGAGGTAAAACAAGTAAATATTGAAGTCTTCTTAAGCCAAAATAAGCATGAGAAAAAAATACTCCATAAATTTTACATGGAAGATGGTAAAAGTAACGACACAGCAATGAATCTAGTTGGGAAAGATAATTCACGAATCTTTCCTGTAAAAAAAAGGATAATACATGAATCTAATTGGTTCATTGGTGTATCTTGTTACACTACTTGACCATGCATAACATTTGTTGTAAGTTGGTCTTAAGATGCATTCATTGAACATAGTCTAACTTGTGAATCTTAAATTAATGTTGTGAGCCGTCTTAGCTCAGCTGGTGGTCGTGGCTTCGATTCCCACAGACGGTGTTTTAGTTGTCTTTTTTTATCAAATTTGCTACAATAAAAACACTCTAAATCAAAGAATATGAATAATTTCACTAAACATTATTAAGTATTTGCAAAAAAAACATATATAAATTATTTAGGGTAGCCATATTTTATCTCCATTTGGAGTTTTTGTTTTCCAGCACTAGAAGAAATTTCAACCGTGCACAATAAGCATGTAGCAATCGTATGTCATCGAATGATCAGAAAGTTCAAATTTCAAATTCGATTTATGCCGTATGACAATCTCAACCATTGTTGATTTAAGATCGGACGGTCCCGATCTATTACAACATCTTGGGACATGAAATCCAAGTCGGTCTTTTGAGCCATGAAAATAAAAGGTTATTTTCTCCACCTCGCATCAGTTCCAAGCATGCATTTGAGAGGGGAAAAACCACCAAAATTTGCACGTGTAGATGTGTATTTTCGGACAATTTATGCAGTAAAAATATGCACTTTAAAAACATGGATATTTTAAGTAGCATGGTCATAGTGAAAAGTCCCTTCAAAGTACACAAATATCTTTCGTACACAAATTCTGACCCTGACATCGTATAAACTATGTATGATTCTCACATACACTTTCGATTTATTTTTCCAAAACAGACTAGCTTGGGAGTGTCTTGTCTACGGCGTTGACATACGGTGTCACGATTCTATGTCCAAATAACAGCACTCTTCAAATTATTATGTTTTTTCTAGGTTTTATAGAGAGCAACCCTGAAGCCTTAATGCAACACGTTTGGTTGGAGTAATGAACTTACTGAAGGCATGGGAATATGAAGAAACCAATTCTAAATCAACAATATTGACAGAGTTCGATAACCATTACATTTTACACCTACGTCTAATCAAAATTTTATTACATCATAACATCACTTCTTAACATGCATTGCCTTTTTTATCGGTAAGAATCAAACTTGATACTATAGAATTTACAACACACACACTTAACACAACAATCACTTGCACTAGACCCCAACACTCTTAATATGTGTATATCCTAAGACACGATAATAAAATACTACTTATATCGTCGTACATAACTATTAAACTGATATTGAAAGTTTTTTCTGTCTAATATATGCCACTTGCTCTACAAGATATGATATCAGAGCGAAGAAATGGAACCCCAAATTCACAAAATCGTTTTCTATTTTTTGGGGGAGTGTTAATATATGGATCTTTAATCAGTGTTGCTTCTGTTACAAGAATAAACAACCAAATGAACACATACAATACACTACCATGAAAATAATTCGTTTCAACATGGCTCAAGTTATTTAGCCAAATAGACAAGGAACACAAAAAGGGTTTACACAAGTTGAGCACCAACCAAAATATACAACCTCATTTGGTTATCCAGTAGATCAAAATGAGAAATGTGCATACAGATGCCACAAGGGAAAGTATTAGGGTATCCATTGACTTTTTTCTCTTAATTGCTGAAAGTATGTTATTTACCTGAAATTTTATTCAAAGCAAACCGTTAAAACAAACTAGAGGACCTGGATTCCCTGTGCTCAGGGAATCCTACGATCGGTGAATAGGAAGTTGTTTGATAGAAAACAAACTGTCCAAATTTGAAGCGTGTACATAAATAAATTCTATAAATTACTGATCAAAATCGAACGGATGAAATCTGTGACTGCAGGAAATCCTTTTCCTGAATTCCATCATGATCTGGATTCCCTGCAGTCGGAAAATGCAGGAAATTCGTGCAGTCGGTCTGAAGTCTGAACCATTTAATCAAGACCACACAGCTCAGATTTCGAGTTTATTTTTTAAAATCCAATTTACAGTGCTTAAAATTTATTGAGTTTATTAAATGCCTTTTTTTTAGGAGTAGTCATCATTCAGTCTCACATATGTGAATGGTGAAAAGGGAAATGATTAAACTGCCAAAACCGACGATGATAAGAGTCATACCGTAGGGAGACGACTGCTCACGTTGCTGAGCTTTGAATTGATGCCACCAAATGTTGAACGTTGGAAGACAAGTGTCCCTAGTGTTGCTTGTGCTTGTGATATTACATTGTCCATCTGCAGCACAGGAATAACCAAAATAAGACCACCCAAATTGAAGATTGTATCGAATTTCAAATAAAAGCAAAGGAATTCTTCGAAAAGAAGGATATAGAATTTACTAAGAACATTGATAGTTTTAAAAATATAATTTAATTGCCATCCTGAAAGTTCTAACATAACAAGTAGACAATATACAAGAGTTTGAAAAAAAGTTCCTAGCTAACATAATAATGTGGCTAAAGCATTCCACTGGGAATAAATGGATTAAAAAGAAATAATACAACATATTATAATAGAAGAGCGAAATAATTGTTTTATATCACTGACATGTCCAGTATTTCGGCTGATTGATGCATTCTCTTTCAGGAGTGTATGCTGTTCAGATTCTCCACCTTCTTCCAAGTCTAATCTTGTCCGGTCAAATTCTTTAAAATCATCTAAAAGCGAAGCGTGTTCTTGCTTTGCTCGAAGACTTGAACGAAGACGATAAAACTCCTGGAATTTAATTACATTTAAGCTTAGTGCAAAGTAATAATTAAAAAACATATAAAACATTACAAAGCAAAAGGAAAAGTAGACTAAAGTCTTGAAAAAAAATTGGGATTACAATTTTTTTGGGGAGATCATAGAATTGAACAATATAGTTCAATCACAAGGTATGTCAAGAAAAAATAAAAGCATCTGAAACATTAACATTGAATACCTGAGTGATATCTTGAAGAATTTCTTGGTGTCTGGTCAAAGTATGAGACACCATATCTGAACCACCAGATGATACCCAAGCTTGCATCTGTGTGTTTACTTGTTGGAGTTGTTTTATTAACCGCTCAATCCAAGACTCTACATCACTCTGTGCAGCATCACCTTTTGTTGAAAGATTGGTAGAAACTAATTTACGATAAGCATTCATCTGCTCATCCAATTGAGCTTCAAGTTTTCTTGCCTGCAAAAGATTGCCGGAAAAACAACTCTGCTATCAATCATTTGCTTGCCTTGTCAAAGAAATCGGAAGTTTTCTTGCCACAGAGGAAGATAAAAACAACTTGCTGGAGTGCACCTTCAAGCCAATAAAAAAAAAAAAACCAATTCCACCTTGTCTTTTTTATCACTGTTATTATGATGATCATGCTATTATTATTAAGGAACCTAAATCAAGATATATAAATGGCAAAAAGAACGCCTAATTGGCAATCAAGATTCAAGATTGTTCAATATACCAACCGGCAACCAGTATTCCACGACGCCCGGGACTCAGCATCCAAGAATACCACATTAAAAAATGTTATCTGAATTGCATGGTTGACGATTGTAAAAGTCTATTGAGAGTCAAAATAACTAGAAATGTATAGTATTATAAACTTTCCATTGCAGCTCTAGTAAATACTCATGCTTAAATAATCCTATAAAGTTTCTATCTAATGCACGAAAGTTGTCTGTCGACTATATTATTGAGTGGCAATTTACAACTTAAAATTTTAGTCACTCAAAATCATGTCTTAGTTTGTAAAGGGATTCAACTCATCATTTAATATTTACATCTTGTGTATCAAAAAACCAAATTCCTACACCATCTATGATCACTAGATTATCGTACACGCAGAGCCCTTTGCGTGTAATTACAATAACCCTGATCATGTACTTTTAAACAATATTAGTCTGACTCAAATTAACTCTCTGTAGGTACACAATGCAAAGAACCTTATTTATTTCGCAGACAAAAATTATGTACACTTCTAACCTGGCATTTCTACATCAAATCAAATGAACCTAAACCTAGGAACAGATTCTCATCCAAAACATTTCAAATATTCACAATTCAACCCCTTAAGCAACGAGTGTAAGTTTCACTCTTAGGCGAGGTAAAATGGATTCTAAAAGCATACAATTGACTTGGACATGTCTCAATGTTCTCGAGAATAATTGATTTTGCATCCATGATGAATTCTAACTTAAACTAGAATTTTAAGATTTTGGCATGAAATTAAGTCTGAAATGTTTCGTGCCACTCACTATTACATAAGAGAAAGTATGTCTCCACCATAAAATCACTTTACAAGTTACATTTTGTTCAATTTCAACCAAAATCAATTCATTCAAAACTAATTTTTGCCAGGCCTCATAAAACTTTCCTAATACTCATAATATTCTATGAAGCACGGACACTCCTCGGATTAGGCGTGTCCCGGTGTCGAACACGTGTCGTGTCCGTGTCAGACAAGACACCAACACTTGTAATTACACTGAATTATGTGATTTTTTTAAATTATTAGTTGTGTTGGCATGTTCCATGCTTCATAGATATTGATAATTGATTTTGCCGGCATAATTGATTTTAACTTGAATATAGAATTTGTAATCGTTGAGTCTAAACTTGATTTTTACCCTAAAATTTATTGTTTTTTTTACAGTACATTTATTGTTAACATGAAATTTATTGTTAACTTTAGGTAAATGTATTCAAACATAAATCATTTTACATTCGGGTCATTTTAAGTAAAAATCAATTTTACAAAATAGATTCATTCAAAATCAATTTTTATCATCCGTGAACCAAACATGCACTAAATTATGATAGGATCAGAGAAAGCAAAAGAGCGGAAGCTCGTCCAATGATGAATTCCTTCCCCATCACAGACAAATTGAGGAAACCCCAGCAAGAAAAATCGAAACTTTAACACATGGGTCATTCAAATTGTGCATATTCATATCAATTAGCATAATTTAAAGCATGAAAACAAGAGAAGGAGAGAAAAATAATTGGAACCTGTTTGCGAAGGGAATCCCAGGAAGTAGTTGGTACCTCCATGGCTGAAAAACAAAAAACAAAGATGAAAGATTGAAACTTTGAATGAAAAGAGTGATGAATCTGATGAATCTGATTGTTGGTTGGGTTGTTTGACGATGAAGACAGACCGTCTGCTCCCGCGTGGACAATTGCTTCTTCCTTCCTCCTTTTTCTCTTTTCTTATGTTTTTTTTTTTTTTTTTGCAAGAGGTTGCTTAATTTCTAATGCAGAAATATAGATCTAATTTTATTTTATTTTTGGCTTTTATACGGTCTTTAGTCACTCTAAATAAAGGTCATTTAAAAATTGGTTCCTGAATTTGTTAATACTAGCATTTTTCCACTACAAAATTTAATCATTTAAAATTTCGTCTCTCTCCCAACTTAATCATTGTTACATCGCTGATTAGCTGATGTGTCACTGTTGATTGGTCTAATGAGTTGCTGACTCATCAAAGATGTTGTGAAAAGACAAAAATACCCCCAATGCCAAATAGGAAAGGACCAAAATACCCTCTTCATCCTTCTTCTTCTTCCATTGAACAAGGCATGGTTCACTGTTCATCTTCTTCAATTTTTCAGAAGCTGAAGCAATAAATTTAACCCCAAATCAAATTCATAAAGCAACAACGCCAAAACAGATTCATAAGTAGCAACCCCAAATTGAACAATGCAGATTCATTCATAAACCAAATTCAGAATCACTCTCATAAACCCATTTTTTCTGATAAACTCAAAAAATAGAAGGAGGAGAAGAAGTTAACGTTGATTTCGTGACCAATTCCAGACTCCAATGTATTGATTTCTTCATGCTACTGAACGATGATTTCGTACCTGGTGGTTCCGATCGGGATATGGCTCCCTTTGCTGCGGCGGCGTCTCCATTGGGGTTGTGAGTTTCGGTGTTCGTAAGCTACATCAATAACAGTATAAGAATTTTTAGAGTGGGACAACGAAGGTAAAACAAACCACTGCGACATAGAGCCGATTCTAGCAAGATCTTTTTGGTCATTTTTTTGCTGTAATTAAAAGAAAGATGATGATCAATTTCATTTTACAAGAGGTGCTGGGAAAATTCTGGAGAAATGAAACACTTAAAATTTGAACCTCTTGGATCTTAAAATTGTGGCTTTTGTAGAGGACAATGAGATGATGAGAATGCTGGTTTTAATTTTGGTATGTGATGATCAGAAGTGGTTGAAAATTTGGAGTGAAGGTGGTGTTTTGAGGGAGGAAAAGAACGCAGAAGGGGGAGAGAAAGGCTTTTGCGGCTAGGGAAAAATAGTTTCAGCATGTTCTGGTTTTATTAAGGGCATTTTCGTCCATTCAAGTAAAAAATATGAGTCAGCAACCACTTATCCCAATTAACACCGGACGTCAGCGAGATTATCACCTCATGGACTAAATGTCAAATAATTAAATTTTGCAGTTGCAAAATGACAGGATTAACAAATTCATGAACCAATTTTTAAATGACCCATATTTACAGGGACTAAACACATATAAAAGTCTTTTTTTAAAATTTTTTTTTTTTGGCTTTCAGATCGGTTTCCGACCGACCAAAGGTGGGCGACTAATCCGGCTCGTACGTAGAGGCATGCGCACTGGTCAAGCGTTGTTTCCCCTGGAAATCGAACCTGATATTCCCTGAATACGTCCTTGAATTTCGAAGAATTGAACATATTATTATTGAACTTAATTTTATTTCAATGTGAAAAAGACGTGTGTCCTTCAATATTTATTTTGATATAAAAATACATGCATATTTTAATTAAAAAAATAACTTCAAAGGTATGATCTAATAATTAAAAGGCATATAGTAAATTCGAATGTTTTGGGTCAAACTTCGTTATAGTCTTCGACATGAGGGTCATCTTTTTAGCCAAAAAAATTCATAAAAAAAATATATAAATTTTTTGTTTTGATCAAAATTTAAAAGGTAAAAGTATATAAAATGTGTAATGAGAAAGTGAAGATGATTAGCAATCAAAATTTATTGAATGATCACTTAATGATGATAATGTACTTGTAGACTATTTATACAACATAAGAATGAATATCAAATTCAAACTAACTAGTAGCTCAAGTTGCCTAACTAATTGTTAGTTATTCAACTAACAACCTACCTAACTTGAATTATATCAACTAAACCTTAATGCAAGTTATCATCTTGATTCTCCTCTAAGCTCTACAAAGGTACTTATTTTTAATGCCTTTATTAGCAAATCAGCCGCTTGCACTTCAGCTAATACTGAAAATCAAGCTTTTTTTTTTGTTCACTTGATCTCTAAGAAAGTGAAATCTTGTCTCAATGTGTTTGTTCACCATGAGCTATTGGATGTTTAGCTAAATCAATTGTGGATTTGCTATCAACTAGAAATCTCATCCATCTTTCCTTTGATTTAGTTCCTCCTTTAGCATACTGATATCATCGTAAATGCACGGTTTTACCGTCGTAATAAAATATCGATCCCACAAAGACTTGTGATCATCAAGGTAAGTCTTTTTCTCCCTAGTATGCAAAATAAAGTTTTTTTATTTTTAAATGTAAATGCAAGATAATTAAAAGACAAGATAAAATTGTTTTTGAAATATGCAAAAATAATAAGAAACCTCAAAATCATTGGATTTCATTGTTATGACGAACACACCAACTCATATTCCTTCTTTTTGTCTCGAAAATACATGACTAAACGATGGTGTATTCTTATTTGTATTGTTTACTTACTCTATCTCTAGTAATAAACAATGGTCTCACTAACACAAAATTATATTCTCATGGCAATTCATGTTAACTTGACCTATTAAACCCAAATACCCAGAGGCCACATGCTAGAGAACTAATGTCACGAATGCCTAAAGGCTAAATTAGAGAGTTAGTGTTTGGAGTATAGTGATGCATGTACAAAAACACCGCTGATTTTTTTTGGGATAATGTTACACAACTAATTAAACAAGAACATATATGTACAAAAACAGCACTGATTTATGTTTATCAAAGTGGTGTATTTATTACAATGTGTGCAAATGTAGCTAGCTAGGGATGCATCAATGCAGTACTCACTCATTTTTTCTTAATTACAAACTATAATGTAGTTATATATTATCATACAAAGATTGTAATCAAGAGGTATATATCTTAGATCTTATATTGTAACCTTGTGTATGAGTCATCATCTTCTGAAACTTCCAGGGGCAGAAGAGGCTTTAACCTCAGAGTTAAACTCTTCATCAGGAAGCTTGACAGCAGTGTAAGCACCTGCCCCACCAAGAGCCCCAAGAATAGGGGCTATGAGATATAGCCATATGCCTTTGTAGTTGTTTGCAGCAATTGCTGGACCTAGTGTTCTTACTGGATTCATTGAACCTCCAGTTGCAGGCCTGTAGTATATTTAGTGTCAAAAGATTGCTTATTTTCCAACCCGACACTTCTCGGAGGTTTCTAGTTTGTTCGGATTTTAAAACGCGTACATGTAAAACAAAACAGGTGTTTGCACCTTTTTCATACGTCTGAATTTCAAAATCTGAACAAACCAAAGACATCCGAGAAATATGAGATATGAAAAGAAATTCACAAACAATAAAGTCATGTTAGGAAACAAGGCCTAAGTGAAATATTGCATCTTTCTCGCTCTATGTCTTAAGTTTATATCATTTGCTATGTAAATTTAACCTTAAGGCAAATGAGAAATTCGAAGTTTAAACTCCAAACCCTACATATTTTATACCATTTGCTTTGTGAATTTAACCCTTAGTCAAATGAGAAATCCGGAGTTCACGCTCCAAACCCTACATACTGCAGCATGTCTGCCAATTTAATTATGCTCGGGGGGACTTTAAATACACATTTTGATTGATAATTAAAAAAAAGTTAATGATCTAGTAATGATTGATGATAAAAAAAATATATTGCATACTCCCTCCGGTCACATTTATAAGTAAAAAAACAGTTTTTAGATACATTGAGTAATTAATGTATCTGACTTATAAATGTGACTGTATACATTAATTATTCAATGTATCTAAAAAAGTATTTTTGTTTATAAATGTGACCTGAGAGAGTACTAGTTATATCAATTGTATAAACATGAATCTGATTAAAATAATAAGGACCGAAAGTTGGAACATACCCAGCAATGAGTATGTTGAGCATGACAGTGGCTCCCACCGCGATTCCCGCAAGTTCTCCCACCTGCATTGCATCATGTTAGCACAAGTCATTATCTGACATTAATTAATTCATAAAGAGATCCTTTGTCAAAAAAAAAAAAAAAAGGCTTAATTACACTTTTGGTCCTCGTGTGTTTTGACCTACTCACAAAAATGGTCATGCCTCTTTAAAATAAAACAAAACTGTCCTTCAATTATCATTTTTGTTACAGTTTTAGTCCTACCCCTATTTTATCCACCAAAAATGCTGATGTGTCAGAATGTTAACTGACGTGGCCAATAAAACACCTACGTGGCAATGCATATGTGGATAAAACAGGTTTTTTGAATTTCAAAATACAATTTATAATTTCAAATATTAAAACAAAAAACAATTAAAAGAAATAGGAAATTTAATTTGAAATAAAATACATGAACCCTAATACCCAAATTGGATTTCAATCCATTCTGTTTCTCATATTCTTACTCAAATTGGGTTTCAATACACGAACAATTAAGCCTAAATTTTAACCTAAAAAACAAAAGGTTAGCGTGATAGTACCCCAACATCATCCTCTTCCTCTCTTCTTCTTCTCCAACCTTGCCTTATTCAAATTCATGGCTTCTCAAATTCCCAACTATCAACTTTAATTAAAACCTACTCTAATCTTCTCTATTACGATCTCAACGAATTCTCAATTTCAACTGTGTTCAATTTCTTCTTTTTAGGTTCTGTTGCGGCGGAGACAGCGAGAGAAGGTAACATTGTTGTGTTGTTGTTGTGTTGCGAACACAGAAACAAAACCGGCTTTTTTCTGGTGACGGTCGTCGTCGTTAACTTCGAATGTGGAGATTTGCAAATGTTGAAGGTTGAGGAAGAACATTCTAGATCCGGTTTGAGAAGATCTTGAAAAAATCTTTAACCCAAATTTATGAGTTTTATTTGATTCTTCGAATTCGAATTTTGAGAATTTTAGGGTTTGAAGGTTGGTGATGGAGGTGAATCTGAGTTTAGATTAAGAATTGATGAAGAATTTAAGGAGAGTGCAGTGATGGAGAGGTAACAGGGTATGAATTGGTATGCAGTTTGTATTCTAACTTTCTGGAAAAACAAAACAAGAGGCAGTAGCAGCACCGGCACTCTTCCTCTACTTCTTCGACAACATGAGTGTGTGTTAGATTCATTTTCCTAGGTGTGATTTTGAGGAAGTTGAATGTGTGTGTGAGAGATTGTAGATTCAGATCTGAGAATTAACTTTTAGGGATGAACATGAATGAATGAATTTGTAGATGAAGATGAATGTTGTTTGAACATTTAATTAAGAAATTTTTAATTATTTTTTGTTTTAATATTTGAAATTATTAAATTGTATTTTGAAATTCAAAAAACCTGTTTTAATGACATGTAAATGACATTTTTCAATTGGCAATGCCACATAGGCAAAATTCTGCCACCTGTGCGTTTTTGGAGGATAAAATGGGGGGTACGATTAAAATTGCAACAAAAATGATAATTGAAGGGCAATTTTGTTCTGTATTAAAGAGGCGGGATCATTTTCGTGAGTAGGTCAAAAAAAACAATAATATGGAGATTCATCTATCTATACCAAATAATAATTATAATCTCCAAATTGTAATTTATCAAAACTTGTTTCACAAAGATAAATTAGATTAATAAAATTTAACTTTTTAATTAACTAAAGATTTTTTTCAAACACAATATAATTAAATAAGTGGAATTTATTAAAAAATTCTTGTATTTATTTATTTTAAACCTTCATATTGAATTTTTTTTGTTTATGTATATGAGACAGATGGAGTATGTGTTTCTACATGTTCAATAAGGATATGCTATTTTTTGAATAAACTATTTTCAGTATATGTGCCTAGTTATTATTTGATGCAATAAGCAAAGATTCCAAATCCCACATGCCTTCAACTATTATCAGTATAGAGTCAAATATCTCACTGCAAAACATGTATGCAGTATGCATGTTCATAGATACAATTAGTGGTCACAAAAAACGAATTTTATATATCCATTTAGTGAGGACAAAAGCTGCTGACATATCTTTTCCATTGACTCTCATCTTAGCCTTTTGGATTTATGTGCCTCAATCTTCATGTACCCTGCTTGTGTTCTTGGTCGACTCTTTTTGATTGAATTTTAGGGTCTCGCTAACTTATACTCCAAGATCAGAAATAATTTTTTATTTAAAAATTCAATTTTTTATTTTCAGAAATAAAAAGACTTAATTTATAGTCTAAAGTTTATATCTTAAGTACACCAACAAACATGCAGTGACATATGTTAGTATTTCCTCGATTTTTTTTAGAAAAGTTAAATTAACCCACCTAAATTGGTATTGAGAAAAATCAAACCTGAGACTTTGAGGAAGAGCACACTCACATATCACAAGTCAATACCACTAGACAAATTTAAGTGGGTTTCCTCGAATTTTATTACGGAAAAAAAAAATCATATTTTTATTAGATCTATATATACAATTGTTCCTTTAATAATTGTATTTTTTGAAAATCAATTTCTTTTATAATTTTTGTTTTGTTGTTTTTGTATTTACTTATTGAGTTACACTACTTGATTGAACAAAGCTAGCCTAGTGCCTTGAATCATAAGATATCAAAAGTAATGATTGGTGCTGAAAGGGTGCTAATTGCAAATCATATACTGCATGCTTACATACTTTTTTGTAGCCTCTTTGTTTGTATAATTTGTAATTATATTATATATGCTGATTTTGCTAGCTAGCTCATTTTGCTTAATTTAATATTTTGCACAAATTTCATTTGAGATGATATATACTATTTCCTCTTGTTTATTTGCATTTCCTTCTTTTCTTAAACAAAGTATAGATTATTGTCCTACACCAATCCTCTTAAACATATACATGTAACATTCAATTCAAACCAAAAAAATATATATGCAAGACTAAAGTTCTTATAATAGAATATAGATATATATTATATATAATTTACTCACAGCTCTTGTGTCGGTGGCCACTGCAGTGACAACAAACATGAGATTAAAGCTGATAATAAACTCTAAAGCAAAAGCTTGGCCATATTCAACTGAAGGAACCGTGACACCACCACTCATAAATGGATGAAAAACCCCTTTCAGAGTAAAAGAAGCACATATTGATGCCAAAACTTGTGCAGCAATATACAAAGGTACCTATAATTAATTCACAAAATAAAAATAAGCACTTTTAAATTAACATGTACTAAAAATTGAATTAGAAGATGAATTTAAGGTTTTTTTTGTTACATTTTTCCAGGGGAAGTGTTTTAATGCAGCAAATGAAATCGTGACGGCCGGATTAAGATGAGCACCAGAAATGTGACCAGTTGATAAAATTATGATCATAACAGCAAGTCCAGTAGCTCCAGCACATCCAATTAGTGTTTCTGAGTTATGTACTTTTTGGTTCACAATTGCAGTGGCTATTCCAGCAAACATTAGAATGTATGTGCCTATAAACTCAGCTCCAACCTGGTAATAATTACATTAATCAACCCAACTACATTATTTGATGTATCAAAAATAGGACCCCCATTAACTTTTTTACCAATTTTGCACTTGATATAATTGTTTATATGTATGCAATTATGCAAGATTATAAAATTTAAAAGAAATCCACAACTACTATTTGAACCGCGATATCAAGTTTTAGTATATTTTAAAATTAAGATGAATTTGGCAATCACAATATGTCATCAGATTTTGAAAAATGTTACACTTTAAAACCTTTACAAAAATCATGTTAGTATGATTTCGTTAAACGCAGAGTAATTCTAAACACGCACTAAATGTATTCTTGATGACTAAGCTGTATTTAACTATAATTCTCTGTAATATTAAAAATTAAGATGTGAATGTGATTTAAATCATTGCATATGTATGTATGCATGAATTATTATTATATATGATATGATATGTTAATTAAATGTACCTTTTTGGCAAGAGGAACAGGAGGGGGAGGTAATGAGCAAGTGACTTTAGGTAAGGCTCCATCTTCCAAAGTCCAATCTTCAACACTCAAACATTTTAAATTCTTGAGAAGTGACTTACTTCTACCAACAGAACCATTTCTAGTTCTCTCAGACCTGAATCCACCAAAAAGAGGAGCACCAGGAGTACCTGGTGTTGCAGGGGTAGAAGGTACTGATGGAATTTCCTCATTGTCCATACTCTAATCACTCTCAAAGCAGAGAGAGAGAGGCCTTGAGATTGATGCCACAATTGTTTGTTTTGATATATGTTAATTGCAATGAGAGTGCATTACTAGGTAATGCATATATATAGGAACAGGATAGCTGGGGTAGCAATTCATGCCTTCTTAGGAAGGTGCGTATGTACATAGAAGTATTTTTTATATTTATTCATGCAACCTTTTTTCAATTTAGGCCAAAAATACAATGCACAAAAAGAGATAAGTGTTGTATGAGATGTATAAGTTTGTTTTTACTATTAGATCAATAAATTTTATCATAAAATTAAGTGTCTCTGTGAGCATAACTCAATTTCCAAGGACATGCATTGTTAATTATATGTAGGGGTCGGGACTCGAACCCCGGACACCTTAATTATTTATTTTGAAAAAGGTGAATTCTGACCACTAACCTACTTGACCCAAAAAAAAAAGTGAGATAAAATATGTATATGATGCAACACTAATTCACCAGTGCATATTAGACAAAATATATTTTTAATGTATTTTTTCTTTTTCTTTCTATCTATTATTTTCTTTCGGTTTTTTTAAAGAGAGATATTGTTTTCTTTCATTTTTCTTTTGTAAAGAGAGTTTATGTGAATTGAATCCTAAGACTTAGTAAAATCATGGTAGAGAAGTGATAAGCTATGAGTTGGACTCACGTCCTTGCATGGTATGAGTCAATTTTTTTTTATCAATTGGATTAATCTATGTTAGATTTATATATAAACCAATCCTTTCAACTATAAGATAAATCAATCGGTCGATCAACCTCTAATCGTAAAAGCAACAGAAGATTCATATTTCTCATTTTTTTTTTCTACACCTTTTATTATCTTCATGTATCTGTCATTGAATTAATTTTTTCAAAAAAAAAATGTTCTAAATTATTTTCTTAAATGTTGAAATGGCATCTTATCAATTTTCTCAATATTTTTTTTAATCAAGTTAACTCGTTAGAGGCCCAACTATCACCAATTCATTCATTCATAACTAATAAAAAAAAAAAACTTCTAATTGTATTCCAGAATAAAATAAAAAATAAGACTTCTCATTGGACCAATCTTAGTTAACTTGGGACCAAGTCCAATAACATGAAAGACTCGACCCATTTTCCACTCAAGCAAAGGGAAGAGCTGCCACGTACGTATCATGCTAAGGGGGTGTTTTATTTTTAAATATTATCATCAATTCTCGTTAACATATAACTCAGTTGATAAGAATAATACATAGTAATATGTAAGGGTCGAAATTTGAACTTCGAACACTTCACTTATTCACCTTAAAAAGGAATTATAGTCATTAAATTACTTAACCAAAAAAGTATTATCATCGAATTGTAAAAATATTGAATACACCATCAATTTAGTTTCATTTTTCTTCACTTTCGTCTTTAAAATATGTATATATAATAATCTTGTTATAAAGTATATAAAATATGTGAGCTTAAGTTATGCTACTTGTTATGAACTAAATTGATGGATTTTCATATGATTTAGAAACTAAATTGAAATGTTTTTATACATTTTACAAACTATTTATTATATTTATATATTAGAAAAAAGGAATTAAAATAGAGAAAGTATTACTTTAAAAATCAAATTGATGATTTATTCTAAAATTATTTCTTGGGAGTAGGAGAGTTACAGAATCCCAATACAAAAAGGGAAAATGAAATTAGTGGTTGACAATGAGAAAAGAAAACATGTCACCTTTGGAAGTGGGGATGGAATACTCATATTGTAAGGAGCTTTTTGAGTATAACATGGGACTTATGAAAGAGGCATTGAATTTGGAGCACTCTAAAGTGCACTGACTTTAAAAATCATAAAATCCATTCTTCATGATAAAGGACCAAAATCATCAAATGTCATACATCAATCAAAGCTTTCCTATATCAACCATTAACCGTGCCTTAGGGCTTCAACAGTTTATTCTCCACTACCATTTATATTTCTTGGTTGTTCCATTTTTGTGCCTTTCCTTAGCTTATGGGCATTCTCACCCTATTAATGATTTCAGGACTGAGTGAGTGGGGTTGAAACAAATATTAATATAGATTTTGTTTTTTTGGCTTTTATAAGTTAGAGAGATGTAGGTGGATTATAGAACCAAATTTCATTCTAAAAATCAGTAAAAGATAAAAACATATGTGTTGTAAAGTTAAGTGTACAACTCATGCCTAAAAAAAGTGTATAATTCAGATCGTAAAATGATGCGGAGAAATTTGATATGTTATGGTATAGGTTAGAACTTTAATTCTAAATTTTTCAACATTTAGTGTGTGTAGTTTTACCGCACTCTTCGAAACAAATAAAAATATATATAAATTTTGAGAATAAGTAATTAAGGTGAAACTAATCATATATTTTGGGAATGAACGAAAAGTCGTAAGTTGTGATATAACCATTGGAATATATCTTAGTCTTATAGTTGATCAATAAGATTGAAATCATTGAGACATTTTGTAGAGTCTCTAGCTAGTATGCCATTGTATGTTTGGTTCAACATAAGGGATGAATTTTGATGGAGAAGATGAGAGGGAATAAATTTAAAAGTTGTTTGTGTTTAGTTCGCCAAAGGAAGGGGGCGACTTTTTTCATTTTTTTTAGAGAAGTTGAACGCATATATTAATGAGGCTTGAGTTAATATCTTACCAACTACTCTATTAATATGCTTGTATCTACAAAAAAATAGTTCTACACGTACGCTCACCAAAAATTAGGATTTATAACTTCTTAAAATTCACAACATAAAGGTTATATAGACGCACTTCCATCATTATAGAAGTAAATCTAAACACACTATATTTTTTTTTTTTGAAGGATAAACACACACACTATATATATATATATATATCAAATATGTTGCTTAAAGGTTTTAGTGTGTTTTTTACATAGTATCAACGGCAATTTTGTAAAATTGATTCAAAGGTGGTGGTTAACAACTTAAAAAGAGTTGTCGCTATTTGTGTTGAGAGTTGAAGTTTGATTATACGAATTTGAGAGTAGAAGGTAAATATTTGTCATTCGTATTATGAAGCGGATATGATGTGATATTGGTGATACTTATACTTTCTATGAGACTTATAATTGTAATCTTGCTGATTTTTTATTTTTTTTTACGAGTAACTTCTAGTTTAATTTTCTTGTATTCATCTTATAGACTTCCACACTCTTATCTTCTCGGGAGAAAAAAAAATGCCACAATCAAGTTGTGTAGGGTGTAGGCAGCAAGGATGCTAATTATAACTTTACTGGTGAAGAATCAGCATATATAGTAAGTTGATATTAATGTCTGAACTACGTTTCTCTAAGTGGAACATCATAATCAAATCATATAGGGCTAGAGAGGAGGAGAGACCCTAAAAGTGTCATCTAAGAAACCATGTCACATACTATATGGAAGAAATTCTCTTGTGACTAAAACATTTGTGGTTGTGTTTTTGCCACACTTTTGACTCTCAATTTTGTTTTAACCAAAACATTGATGGTATAGAGACTTCCAACATAGCACAATTGTATGAACATTGAACATAACCAAACATGATGACAATGATGGAATGAGTGAGATATAACAAGGAAAACTATTATCATTGTAAAATTCTTTAATCACTACCTTATTTGTAACTTTCAAAACCCAATAAAAATAGACACTAGGGGAGATAATGTGTGGGTGAAGGGCTAAACTGTAGTCATTATATACAACTGTTGTGTTACATGCTAAACTTTATCATGAAAAGGACAATTGTCACATACCTTGTTTTTTTAGTGTGTATTTAGTTCTACAATGATAAAAATTGAAATAATTGATGTTAGTTAAAAGTGAGTTCAATGTAAAATGATTTATATTTGAATAGATTCACATAAAAATGAATTAAATAATAAATGAGTGTAAAAACCATATTTGAAATCAAAATCTACAAATTTTACTTTCAAGCTATAATCTATTTTAAGAGCGGTTTTTTTTTATCATCTTATGGGTCATGCGACATGTGGAGGCATGATTAGGCCACTCAAATTGATACTGGTCGAATATGAGACCTTGAGGAGGAGTACGCTCATAGGTCTCAAATCAATACCACCAGACCAACCTAAGTGGGTTGAATAATTTTAACCTATTATTGAGTCAAATGTGGCATGATGTAATTTATTGATCTAATTATAAAAAACAAGTTTATGAATGGTGTAAGATTAATTTGTTTGTGCATGTTAATCAATACTTGCGTGTAAGAATTGGAACTATTTCAAGCAAATAATGAAATCAAAAGGGTCAAAGTTAGCTGGCATTTTGTATCATTTTGTCCTCCACTTAGTTCACTCAGCATCAATTGGTCAACTTATGTCAAATATTGAATTTTGCTTGCACAAACTAAATACCAGGCTGTATTAATTTTGTGCCATTAATTTTCTTATATTTCTTTTGTCATGGCTTCAATCATGTACTCACTTTAAATAAGTGTTAGCTCCTTGTAATTTGAATCAAAAGCATGCTGGGTCCAAAGAACCGTCCAGGAATATAAATATTAGTATTGTGGAGATTATGGTACACTATACTATACTTAAAGAAAGAATATCTAGATACTAGGTTGGGTTACGTGTAAGCAAAAATGGAAATGAGTTAGATGATACAGCATTAGTAATGATAAAATTCCTTGGAACGACATTACAAAACATTTTCGTAATAGTGATGATAAAATTCCTCTGAAACCAACAATAAAATATTCTAGGTGGGGACTTAGAATATATAAGCAAGTGGTTAATGGTTTGATTCTGACTCTTAGATTGATTATATATGTTTGGATTCAATTTTAGAGAATAAAAAATAATTTTAGAGGTGGTAGAATTGATTTTATTGTGTTTTAAGTATAAAATCAATTTCTAACCAATAGTTGTTAGGTTTAAACCTGAGTATAAAATATTAATCCAATTTAGTTATTTCTATTTTTTTGTGTTACATGTTTTTGGTACAAAATTCCACATTGAAAAATTTATGAAACACATAATGTAGAGTTTTTCCTTTCAACTGAACTTTTTTCATACGCAAGATTCAGAGATCAAACATCTGGTTTAAATGTATTAATATGAACATATATTGAACATGATGCATCATCTAACTCAAAGTTCAACCAAGTTCTTTTCTTTTATTTTTTTTTATTTCTTTTATAATACTTTTTACTCCATCAAATGCGCAAGCCATCTATTTTAACCATAAAGTGCTTGAACCATAACATAAATATTTCACTTCTTCGATCTCATGTCGGATTTTTAAAAGATTTTTAAAACATTATTGTATCCTTTACCTTATGAATGAACAAATTAATTGAAGAACATAATTTATTTAGCTATGAGAATACTTTCCTTTTTGTTGTATATTGTGTTTGCTATCCTTGATTAGCAAATAAAATAATAAGCAACATATTGATCATTTGGTGTACTAATGAATAAATTAATTACAGGATCCTTGTTCCCAGCCAATGTCAACCACAACTTTATATTGCATCTTTATGCATACTAATTATAAAGGAATCAGTGATCTCCTAATGATTTGTTAGTGTCACTCAAATTCAAAGGAACCGTGGCTTTTTCTTTCTTTTTGTATTGGAAAATTAGAAGGTTCCAGATAAAGGGGAAGATAGTATGTGTTGGCAAAATCAATTAAATTAAACTAAATAAGAAAAAAGCAACAGAAAGAGGAAGAGAAGGCAGATAATGTCGATATAACAATCTCTCATAAATGGAGAGTATGATTTACCAAAAAATAAATAAAACTAGGCGTGTGGAGGGCATGATTATGTTTATTTTGTTTTCCAAAAATGCTTTATGGTACGGACACATGGACGCAGACATCGAACACGTAAATTTCGTATGTAAAGAAATGGTTGCATTTCCATTGTTGAATTTAAACTCATTCGAATATATGAAACACGGACACATACATCAAACACGACACGAATACCGACACCGATAATAATTTGAGAAAATGACATAATTCAGGATAATCATAGGTATCGTGTCGGTATTAGTGTCAGACACTGACATGTGTCCAACACCGAAACACATAAACCGAGAGGTGATCGTGCTTCATTCATTCGAATTCATAATCTCTTATTAAGCTAAGAAATCTAAACCATTTCATGGGTCATGGTTTAGTTAATTAATTGCACTGCATATTTGTTTTGTTAGGGGAAAAAAGTGGAGATGCTTGGATACAAATTATGCTAACACGTTTTGTTAGTTGAAGCCTTGAAGGTGATAAACTTTGAGACAGGAGCTAATGGATTTTTATACATTGAAGCCTTCCCTGGATGTATACTGAACTAGGAAAAACAAATAGGTCTTTAGATATTATCTCCTTTGAATAATTGATCGATACAAACGACTATAGATTTAATTTTGATAATAAAAACTAATATATATTATTTATTTATTTTGTACAATTGAAGTCAAATGCTCAAAATAATCTCCTATAATGGAAATTAAAGTGACAGAAAATCTGAAATAATTTTTTTTTTTAAAGAACAATGTAGCTAATGTCAAACTTTGTAAGAGGATCTACCACTTGATTAATTTTTTCGATAGATATGTTGTCAGCGAATATGAGAGAACCAATAATGCTTTCATCTAAGTTTAGAAATGATATTTGTCAAAAAAAAAAAAGTTTAGAAATGATAACAAAAAATATTTGAACAACGAACACCATGTTAAATCATCGTAATGGTCGAGATAGAATAACTCGACATTGATGTTCAAAACTATGTTGTCTAGCTAAAAAAAAGGCCCCATAGCTCATGATGAAATATAAAACACCTAACCAGACTCATGTTTATTTGCTAGATTTTATTTTAATACATGCAATAACTAGAAAAATTACAAGTATGATAAACGATAAAATTATTTTTTTACTTTTCGAAAAACTAACTATATTTATCATAGAATACAAATTTAGAGGCAAGATCATCTAAAGTAAGTAAAGTTTCCTAAAAAAGAATATCTAAAGTAAGTAAAGTGTAAAGTAAAAAGTAAAGAGTTGTTATAATAACAAACTCATGATTTGTTATATTCTACCTACAATATCTATTTTTAATTTATTATTTAACAGTTAATATTGTTTACTTTACACTTTAACTCTAAAGTGAGTTGCTTGATTTAGAGAAGCTAAATCCAAATCACTTAATGTTGATTTTATGGTTTCATTTTATGTGTTCTTCTAGAGTATGAAATATGATTCACACCACACCATGCAAATACATGACACCAAAACCAAACTATCTTTCTCCACACACCCTACTCTAATATATGTACATCATAGATAACATCAAACATAAAGTTGTGTCCAATTAGAATTAAGGAAGCATGCAGAATGAGACTATTTTTTCTTCAAAACATTTGAGATGGAAGAAATAGTGGAAGCCATCAAAGTATATTGGAGATGGATTCTTGTTAGGAAAAGAGGGTGGCCTTATACATATTTTGATTGATATTTTAATACTCTTCTATGTCTTAATGTTTGGTGTAAGGTGTTTGTTTTTTTTGGGTTAAGTACCCTTTGTATTTATCTCATTATTTAAAAAATTTGATGTTAAAGAAAATAAAAAGTTTAGAATACATATTTTTAATTAGACAAACATTTTTTTCTTTAAAAAAGTAAATCCTAAATTTAGCTTTGGACTCTCATCAAAAGTAATCACTTCAACAAAATGGAGGTTCTACTAGGGTCAAATAAAATGTTACTTACTTCTCGATCCAACTTCATATTATTAAAGTCTCTTCTCCTGAAAATCAAAAGGTTAACTTAAAAATTTAAAAATTATGGTTCTACTTAATAGATGGGGGGTGTTAATAGCACTTCCCTTTAAAAATTATGGTTCTACTTAATACAGTGTTTAATTTTGTTCTTGAGATTTGTTAAAGAATTGCATGTATTATAGAATTTGTAGTCGATGATTTTAGTTGTTTATGAGCTATGTTAAGTTATTTTTATGTTTGATTAAGTGATTTGTGATATTAGTAGGAAATTTGTATAAATTAGTAATTAGTGAGGGTTAGTTAAGAGATTAGGGTTAAAAGTGGTTGTTGAACTGTATGAATTTGAAATATAGCTTTTAAAGAAATGTTGCATTGTTTAGGAAAAGTAACAAGCTTTTTGTTCTTTTAGATCTTTTGTTGTGTATTATTTATGATATTTACTTTCATTTTATGTCACTCGTTATGTTAGTTTTGGGATCTGTGATTTTGAGCTTAATATTTATCTCTGTCCTAGGGTTTCGTGCATTCAATTCCTCATTTCCATTTTCAAGTTCCTTTTTTGAGCTTCCTCCATTTTCCTCTACAATTTCATCACTGTAAGTCAAAATCTCTCTCTTTTTCCCTTTTTTTCTTTGAATTCTTCTTCTCTGAAGCTTAAATTGTTGTTGCTGAGATTTTTCTGTGTTCAAAATCATGAAAATCGATGTCTCATTTTTTTAAATACAGTGTTGTTTTTGTTTTTGCGTTTTCTTGGTGATTTTAGTTGCTTATAAGCTAATTTAGGTTATTGTTTTGTTTGATTTAGTGATTTTTGCAGTTACTGTTTATGATTTTAGTAGAAAATTCGTTAAGTTGGATTTTTCACTGTTGATAATGCTGAAAATAGATGTTGATTATTCAAATACAATGTTTGTTTTTGCTTTTGTGATTTGTTGAAGAATTACATGTATTATGAAATTTGTAGTTGGTGATTTTAGTTCTTTTTAAGCTAAGTTAAGTTGATGTTGTGTTTGATTAAGTGATTTTAGTAGAAAAATCGTTTAAGTTGGATTTTTCTCTTTTGAAAATGATGAAAATCAATGTGATTTTTCAAATATAGTGTTTGTTTTTGTTTTTAAGCTTTGTTGAAGAATTGCATGTATTAAGAATTTGTAGTTGGTGATTTTAGTTGGTTATAAGCTATGTTAAGTTATTATTATGTTTGATTATGTGATTTTTGCAAATGTTGTTTCTGTTGTTGGTAGAAAATCTGTGTCAGTTAGTAGTTAGTGAGGGTTAGTTGAGAGATTGGGGTTAAAAGTGGTTGTTGAACTGTATGGATTTGAAATATAGCTTTTAAAGAAATGTTGCATTGTTTAGGAAAAGTAACAAGCTTTTTGTTCTTTTAGATCTTTTGTTGTGTATTATTTGTGATATTTACTTTCATTTTATGTCACTCATTATGTTAGTTTTAGGATATGTGATTTTGAGCTTAATATTTATGTCCGAAGTGCTCATTTGAGCTAAATTATATGCAACTGTTCATTGTTAATTAATGTTCCTCATCAAATTGTATGCAACTTTATACTTCTAACTGACATTTGTAATTTTAATTACACCGAACTTTTTATTGTTGATTATTGTTCTTGTCTTCTTCTAAATTATATGCAACTGTTTGTTGTTGATTTATGTTCCTCATCAAATTGTGTGCAACTTTATACTTCTAAGTTCTAACTAACATTTTGTAACTTTACGCATAGCTTCAATGGATTACAGCTCTCTTCCAACCCTCCCCTCATTGAAAGAACTACAAGACAGATACAAACTTGAATTTGTAGAAGGAGTAGAGTCATGAAAATTCAGACGGATTGTACACAATCTTGGACATATAAAATCTCAATTGGAACAGAAGAGGTACATTACGAAGAGAGAACTATACTATACCGACAAGGAGTTATTTGCCCAACAAACAGGTTACATATTTAATTCATTAATTTTATTATTGACTTAAATGCATTTTGGTCCGCTATTGGAATTATGACACCAATAAACCAGCTTACATTGGTTTGAATGTAGACAGTGCCAGTTAGCGATCAAAAGTGCTACTGTGAGTAAAATACCACAAATTGCAAAAGCTCTCTAATTGAGCTTTTCCTTTTGCGGTTTTTGAATCGAATTGATCGGCTCCTTGGAGGTCTTAATGATAATACATGAATACCATACCCTATCACATATTGAAGCTTATGTCTTTAAATTTTCATTCATAATAAGTAAGTACATTTTAAGTAGAGAGCATAGTTCTTGATCGCGGTCTGAAAACACAACTGCAACCTTTATTAATTTACTTTTAGTGATTTGTTTGTGAGAGAAGTGTCATCAGATTGAAGTGTGTAATTCTTTTTTTAACAGAAACGTTCTAATGATACTCTTGACAAGATTGCCATGTTGTTGGGCTGTAGTCGGGATTGTTTGCATGTGCATGCAAATCAATGTGGTGCTGCTGTTGGGAGACTGCAAGTAATGTATAATGGTTATGTTACAGATGTGCCAAAGAATTTTGTGATAGATTACTCAAAGATTGATTTTGGTGGGAACTCTGTACCGGTCCGAGTAAATAACATTATAGAAATGAAGATCAATGCAAAATTTAATTTACTGGTCGAAAGCAATTCAATATTATAAGCCTTCATGCATCCGGGTTTGACAAGAAGTATCGGTGCATCATAGTTAGTGGGTCACGGTTTCCTGACATCTACACCCGAAAATTTGTACGAAAAATGAGTTCAGTGTTAAAACTATCGGTGTTTGCTCTTACCGACGGAGATCCAGCTGGGTTTCAAGTATTGTGTGCGTACAAATATGAGATCCAGCTGAATAATTGATCGACACAAACGACTATAGATTTAATACTGTTAATAAAAACTAATATATATTATTTATTTATTTTGTACAATATGTCAAATGCTCAAAATAATCTCCTATAACGAATATTGATCTAATGAACTCTCATGTTAAGTTCATTAGGAGACAAGTAAACGAAGTTGCTCATAACTTAGCTAAGACGGGTTTCCACGTTTACTATCACATTCCAACATGTATTGAATCTATTATTATTAATGAAATGCATTAAGCTTGTTTCTCTAAAATAAATGTTGTCAATGAATATGAGAGAACCGATCGTGCTTTGATCTAAGTTTAGAAATGATAATTTGTCAACAAAAAAGAGTTTAGAAAAGATATTAAAAAAAAAATTTGAACAACGAACACCATGTTAAATCATCCTAATGGTCGAGAGAGAAATGAATAACTCAACATTGATGTTGAAACTATGTTGTCTTGCTTAAAAAAGTCTCATGACTTAGCATTGAAAGATATTTAACAGAATACCAAAATCATAGATATGAAATATAGCATATTATTAAACAATATTAATGTTAACATTATAACTGTGTACCTTGAATAGTTGCAGAATCCATGGAGACTTGAAAGTGACATGAGAGAATTTGGTTTTGAGAGATGCTTCTGCCGCCTTACTGATGGAGCGTTCTCTCTGTTTACAGTGTGGCTAACCTAATGGGATAGTTAGCTTATATACTCATCAGTGGAGGCAGGGACCTCTCAAATGAGCTGACTAATAAGAACGGTTCAACCCATCACGGTCCGTTCATAATAAGCCCAATATAAATACCAAGTAAAGTAACATTAAATATTTAATACTATATAATACATTTATATTTGAATAATTAATTAAAGTAAATCCAAAATATTCAACAATCTCCCACTTGGATTACATTAATTAAATATTAAAAAGTAATATAAGAATGGTTGTAGAAGTATATCAAATATTTATAATAGTCCTTGTCATCAAAGTAGTATAAGAAACACAAAATTCAACAATGCAGAAATTGAATCCGATAGGGCAAACAAAATCATACATGTTAAACCTTACATTTCACATAAATAAAGAATATGGATTAACATTATAAATTGAGAATTCGTAATCAAATAAAGGTCCATGCATATAAAATGCCATAATAAACTCCCACTAACCCAAAATATCATAGACTTAATGAGTTACAATACTCATATATATAAGTTTGTGGTTAGTAGTTCTGCCAATGAGTTTTCAATTTGACAAAAGTCATATATCCACATAGTTATAAGAATAGTAATTACTTCTACAGATAGCCTATTAAGAGAATGTAATTACATTTAGTCAAAATCAATAAATGTTCTACGACATTCAATTAATCCAAGTTTTAACAAAAAAATGTGACAATGAAAATCCATAAATAAATAGGAAATTCAAGAATCTTCAAATTGGATCAACATAAACACTTAGTTTAAAGAAAATTATATGTGGATTAATGTGGCCACTAGAATGTCAATAATGAACGAACATTTGTAATTATCTCAATTTATAAGTACTTCAAGAACACAATATCATACTCGATAGGAGTATTGATATTATGCATTGTTCTTATTATAAAATGTGGAATGTTGGTAAAAGAGAAGCACAATATATATATATATATATATATATATATATATATATATATATATATATATATGTATATATGCATGCTAAGAAGTTATTGTGCATATTTCAACAAAATTGACTTAAGCATCCAATTATGATGCTTGATGTAAGATTTTTACATGTCATAAAACTATTTACACGTAAGTATAATAGGATCGTTTCCACAGGGAGTTGCTTATTTCATAAGCATTTTCACAATATTTATCAAGTTAAGTGTTTGGGTATAAATTGTTTGTTTGTGTAAAACTATTGTTCTATTCGACATAAAAGTAAAACGAGAAGAGATATGGTTATTTCGCTTGGGGTCAGAGACATCAACCAAGCGTAACAACTGTAATGTCTCGATCAGATAACGGATTCTAGCTTATTAAACGATATTATCACAATCACTCGACAATATCATTCGTGCCCAAATGACATCGTTATTTCTAAGGGATCGTTTAAACATCGATTTCTCAAACATTTAAACGATCACAAAGTCGATTGGATAGTTTAATCGACGATTTTACAACCGATTAAATTACCCAAAAGCATTAAGTTCTAGATTAAAAGTGATTATCAAATATTAACATTCATGTCTAGAGTGATAACTTAAGATAGATTGTTATTCTATTTCTAGATTCAAAAGTATGTGT